>Ga0307509_10000421_pt1 | contig 71431 bp, 64 predicted proteins | sample 10_EM_MG_FD_202245 | JGI IMG/M metagenome (GOLD analysis project Ga0307509, IMG submission 202245) | Populus trichocarpa ectomycorrhiza microbial communities from riparian zone in the Pacific Northwest, United States - 10_EM | ecosystem: Host-associated > Plants > Roots > Unclassified | place...
TCGAGAACCAGAAACGTCCCAGCTGTCAGTAGCGCAGACCCGTGCACCCGCGCGGGTCAGAGCAGCGTTAAGAAGCGCTTCCTCCCGGGCGTGAACGCCCGGGGTTCCGCGCTAGATCATGCTGAACCAGCCGCCGCCGTGGTTGATCTCGATGCCGCCGGGCTCGAAGAACTCGGTGACCGTGCCGGCGGCGGACGCGGTGACTGTGGCGCCCAGGGTCGGTCCGTCGACGTGGTACATGTCGAGTTTCTTGCCGTCGGGATCGTGGCCCAGATACGTCTGCAGCTGCCAGGTCTGGCCGCAGGGGAACGGCAGCCGGAAGTCGGGGCGGGCGGTGGGCGCCGCCGACGCGGCCGGTGCGCTCGCGCACAGTCCCGCCGTCATCAACAGCGCCGTCAGTGTCGCCGCCCAGCCCGCTCTTCCCGTCGGCCTCTGCCTCATGGTTCTCGCCCTCTCTTCGCCTCGGTGTGCGGCAACGACGGTGCCGTACCGCGGCGTTGAAGGGACTCCGGCACGTTACGGGGTGGGGTCGCTCAGGTGCCGCACTGGCGGGTCACACCGCCGGTCGCGTCGCCCTTGAGGTAGATGCCGCTGACGTAGCCGACACCGCCCGCGTTCAGGGCCAGTTCGATCCACTTGTCGCTGGTGTAGCCCTCGTCGGTGACGACCTGGCCGGTCTTCCAGCAGTTCGCCGGGTAGCTCTGGTTCGGGTACACCGTGCTGACCACGCCGCAGGAAGTCGACGCGCAGGAGCGGACGTTGGCCTGCATCCACGCCGTGACGTCCGTCTGCCCGCCGGTGTCGCCGGACGGCTGGAAGGTGACGTCCACCCAGTCGTTGTCCGTCATGCCCAGGCCGTCCCAGAAGGTGCCGTCGGCCACGTCGATGCCGGCCGGGTTGGCGACCCGGCGCCCGAACTCGTCCAGGCCGCCGTTGTAGCCGGACTGGTAGGCCGCCTGTGCCTCGGGCGTGCCCTGTGGCAGATCACCCCACATCTGCCGCTGCGCGGACGGGTTCCAGTAGTCGTCCTGGGTGTTCCAGGGGCCGACGTCCCACACCGGTGCCGTCTCGCAGCGTCCCGTGCGCTGGTAGCACAGCCGTACCTGGTACTCGTGGCCGCCGTTGGAGGCGAGCATCCGGCGGGACGGCAGCGCGACGAAGTGGTCGCGCTGCTGGATGACATGGCCGTTGGCCGTGGTCTGCCCGGCCAGGCCCTCCCGGGTGGCGAAGATCCGGTACGTCGGGGAGGCCGCGGTCAGCGCGCGGGGTGCCCGGGGAGCCGGCTGGGCGAGGTCGGCGTGCACGGAGACGGCCGAGACCACGGGGTCGGTGGTCCGGCTGGCGAGCAGGGTCAGTCGCACCTGGACGACGGAGACGGCCTGCGCCAGCCGTAGCCGACCGGCGCGGTCGGGGGTGGTCCACTGCGTCCACCGTCCGGGATGGTCGCTCCCCCGCACCTCGGTCACCACCTGCGTTCCCGCCGGCACCTGGGCCCGTGGGCGGATCGTGAATGTGTCGGCCTGCCGCCCGAGGCTGCGGGCCGGTGCCGTGTAGACGGCGGACGCCCTGCCGGGAGTGGACGTGGTGCGGGCGCGGCGGTCGCCGATGGTCAGCGCGCCGTTCTTGCGATGGCCGATGTTGCGCTGATCCGCCGAGGTGGCGGCGAGGTCGATGCGCCAGTCGGTGGCCGGCCGGGCGGCAGGACGTTCATGGCCGGGGCCGTCGGCGGCAGCGGCGGCGACCGGTGGCAGCCCGCCCAGAACCAGCAGGGCGCACAGGCCCTGTATCAGTCGTCTGGTGGTGGATCGCATGACGCATCTCTCCAACTGGTCGGGAAAACGGTGCGGTTGACGATCCACAGCCCTATCCGGCCGCGCGCCGCCGCGTCATTCCGGAACGTTCCGGATGCCGCCGATCGAGGAGTCGCGGATAGCTTCCGTGCCGTCCACCAGAAGTCACCGGAGAGGAAGCCTCGTGCGTCTGTTCCCGTACGCCGGACTCGTCACGGCCGCCGCCGTCCTGCTGCCGCTGACGGCGGCCCTGCCCGCGGCCGCGGCACCGGCCGCCCCGGCCGCGTTCGCCGCCTCGTGCCCGACCGCCGGGGTCGTCACCCAGGGGTACGGCGACGGCGTCGACATCGCCAACGCCCAGGGCACGCCGATCTACGCCGTGGGCTCCGGTGAGGTCATCAACTCGGGCCCCGCCAGCGGTTACGGGCAGTGGATCCGCATCCTGCACGACGACGGCACGGTGACCGAGTACGGGCACATGTACCAGCGGGACGTCGTTGTCGGCCAGCATGTCCAGGCCGGTCAGCGCATCGCCCTGATGGGCAGCGAGGGCGAGGCGACGGGGCCGCACCTGCATCTGCGGGTCAGGATCGGCACCTCCACGACGGTGCGCGGCATCGACCCGGTGCCGTATCTGCGCGACCGCGGGGTGAACCTGCCCTGCACGCCCGGCGGTGGTGGTGGGCAGGGCACCACCGTGACCGCCTGGGCGCAGGCCAACGTCCGCTCTTGCGCGGCCACTTCCTGCGCCGCCGTCAGCACCGTGTACCCCAACGAGAGCTACCCGGCGAACTGCTGGAAGACCGGCCAGCTCGTCACGGCCGAGGGATACAGCAACGACAAGTGGATCGAACTGCCCCTGAACGCGGGCGGTGTCGGCTACGTCAGCGCGATCTACCTCAAGGGCGACGACAAGGGCAACGTCAGCCGTCAGTGTGGCTGACCGCTCCCCGGTCCGAGCGCTCGCACCCGACTCCCCGCCGCACTCGGCTGCGGGGCACCACCGTCCCACCGAAGGGAACACCCATGTCCGTCTCCGTCCTGACCCGCGTCGCGGCGCTCGGCTTCTCCGCCGCCGCCATCGCACTGCTGCCCGCCGCTACGGCCTCGGCGGCCGACGCCGTGAACACGTTCAAGAACCAGGCGACCAACCGCTGCATCGACGACACCGGTGCCGGGTTCCGCACCTGGGACTGCAACGGCTCCACCCCGCAGAACTGGATCGTCCACAAGTGGGGTGACGGCACCGTGCAGTTGAAGAACGCCTTCACCAACCGCTGCATGTACGACAGCGACCAGGGGTTCAAGACCGCGAACTGCGACTCCAGCACCAACCAGAGTTGGCTCGTGCACAAGTGGGGTGACAACACCATCGAGCTCAGGAACCAGGCGACCAACCGCTGCATCGACGACAGCAGCGCCGGCTTCCGCACCTGGTCGTGCAACTCCGGCCAGAACCAGAGCTGGTTCTGACACCTGCGGGCGTTCCGGTGCCGCCGTGGTCCAACGGCGGCACCGGAGCGCGCTGTTGAGGTGATGCGGTGCGGTCCGTCGGTCGTCGGCCGGGCTCAGTATCATCCACGGATGTCCTGGATACGACGTCATAGGCGCAAGGAGGAGCCGCCGGCGAAGCGGCTGCCCGACCTGGAGTTCCTCGCCCTGGTCAGGGCCGGTCTCGAAGAGTTCGCGCCAGGGACGACGCAGGGCGCCCAGCTCAAGGGCAACTCCTTGATCAGCCCGGACGGTTGGGCGGTGGCCGTGGCCCCGCCGCATCACGGGGGCGGCCACCACTACGACCTCGTCGCGCTGCCGGACGTCAGTCTCCAGCCGGATGTGCCGTGCTTCATGGGCTGCGTCGTGTCGATGTCCGCCGATCCGCAGGACGCGGCGAACACATGGGTGCAGACGGCGGGTGCCTGCCTGCTCGAACTCCTCGACCGCCGCGAGCAGTTCGCGGACCACGCCGGCCCCGACGACAGGCGCGGCGTGCCCGGCTGGCACATGATCACGTCGGGTGCGGTCGGTCTCGGAACCGACGTCGACGAGAACCGGCGCCTGCAGGGCGCGCTGCTGGAAGCGAACGTGCTGCACCGGATCGCGGACTCGTTCACCGGGGACCTGGAATCGCCCTTCTTCAATGGCGTCAAGGTCTTCTACGGCGGTCGCCCCGGCGCGATGCAAGCCGAGATCCGCGTCAACGGTGATCGCCACGAGGCCGCTTCGGCAGCGATGACGGCACTCGGACTGCCCGAGCCGACGGCATTCACGGCCGTGCGGTTCTATGCGCTGCTGCTTCCGCTGTCGGAGGACGAGGCCGAGCCCAGCCACCTGACGACGGCCCGGCCCGATCTCGTTCCTGCCCCGGCGCAGGCCACTGCCCACACCCACGGCGCCTCCTGCGGCTGCGGCGGCCACCTCGACTCCGAGCACCCCGGCTTCGACCTGGCCCTGCCCCACCTGGTCGCCGAGCTCTCCGAGGAGGAGCGCGGGCGCCGCGTGAAGACCGACACGGGCGCCATCATCACTGCGGAGGGTGTCGGCAACTTCCTCAAGGTCCGCCTCCCGATCCGTCTGGACGACGGAAGGACGGTGGTCTACCTCGCCTGGGTCCACCTCCGGGTAGCCGTTTTCGACGACTTCGTGCAGCGGGTCCACAACGACGACGTGGCCGGCCACCGCTTCGAGGGCCTGCTGTGCAACGCCATCGGCCCCTGGGGCGAGGACGTCCTGCGCGCTCCCGTCGTCCTCGGCGGCCAACGGATCAACGAGGACGGCTCGGTCCGCCTCAGCGAGGTTCTGGAGTCCAGTGATCCCCTGCTCCGCAAGGTGCTGACGGAGACCTGGCCCGCCGCCTTCGTCATCGGCGACCGCTTTCCCCGCTCGCCGTCAGGCTGAGGTACCGGCAGGCGATGCACGGTCACGAACGCCCGTAGATCTCCGACGCGTCTGCGGTTGGAAGGCGGTGCGCGGAGACTGTCCCTGATGTCTACGACCAACGGAGGTATGTCCCCAGTGGACCTGGTGCACGAGGCATTGGCAGGCAATCGCTATCCCGGGCGCGGTGTGCTGTGGGCGCGGACCCTCGGTGGCGCGTTGTGCGGTGCGTACTTTCTCACCGGACGTAGCGCGGCCTCCAAGGCCCGTGTCCTGCGCAGAGGCGACGGAGAGGTGATCGTCGCGCCGACCGGCGAGTCGGCTCACGATCCGCTGCGGCACTATGTCGCGGCGCGCGAGTTGGGTGGCTGGCTGGTCTTCGGCAACGGAGAACAGGTCGCCGTGGTGTCGGACCTGCTCCGGGAGAGACGCACGCCGACCGAGGCGCTGGCAGGCCTGGAGTACGAACCCGACCCGCCGGTCTTCACGCCCCGCATCACGGTGGTGGCGGATCTCGGCGTGGGGCAGAAGGCCTGGTTCGGTGCTGCCCGTCGCAGTACCGGCGGCAGGGCGTCGGCCGACGTACTGACGCTCGCCGTCCGCGACCTGGATCCCGGTGACGCCGTCCTGATGACGACGTACCGATCCGACGGACACCGGGTCGCCACCGGTGAGCCGTTCCTCGAAGCGCGGACCGGGGCAGCCGACCCGGCCGAGCTCCTGGACGAGGTGTGGGGTGCGCTGACGCCGGAGTTCCGAGTGGCTACGGCGGTCTTCGAACCGGGTCGGCTGGCCGAGGCCGCCATCCGCCACGAGGCAACCGCGGGGGTGTGACTGCCCGTCCACCGGGTGCGTGATCCGCGATCCGGGTTTCGCGGTCGGCTCCGGATCCCACGCCGTCACGTCCGTCCGCGCTGAGCCCGGGACGAGATTGCCGACTTCCCGTAGACACGCGCCAAAGGGCAGGGAACCCCGACCGGAGGGAGAGCGCGCCTCCTCGTGAGTCGTGGCGGACCGGCTCACATGGACCAGCCGCCGTTGACGCCAGACGTTCCGCCGGCAACAGCAGCGCCACGAGGCGTATGCGGCGACCCCGGCAACTACAAGGGCGCACCGTCCTTGGCAAGCGCTGCGGGCCGCACGGTCCACGAAAAGGCTTTCGCCGACGAGGGCTCTCGTCCTATCGTCTGACCTCGTGATCAACAATGGCGTTCCGCTGCCCCCGACGGTCTATCCCCTCGCCAAGGGACGTGTGTGGGCCATGCTGGCCGGCTCTCTCGTCTTCGTCGCTTTGGGCATCGGTTTCCTGGTCGCCCACAGCACCGTGAAGATGACCGCGGCAGGGGCAGTGGCCGTGCCCTTCTTCGGGTTGTGCTCGGTGATCATCGGTCAGCGTCTGCGCCGAGACCGAGACCGGCCGGAGTTGATGCTCGACGACACAGGGGTGGACCACGAGAGGCTGGGCCGCTTCCGCTGGGACGAGATAGCCGCCGTACGGATACGCGAACAGCGAGTACGCAACGCCTCGCAGCGGTTCATCGAGCTCGTACTGCACGATCCGGATGCCTATCTGGCCCGAGCACCCAAGCTCGTCCGCGGCACCGCGTCCATGAACGCCCGACTCGGTTTCGGTCCGGCCACCATGGCCACGAACACCTTGCCGGTACCACCTGAGACGATCCTGGACGCGATGCGGCGCCACTGCCCCGGACTCGCAGTCCAGCACTGAGCACGTCCGTCGGCACCTTCGGCCTCGGTCCCTGGGCAGGCCTCCTCGGTCCAACTCAAGCCTTACTACAGCAGACAGTGGCCTGAGTCCCGGCGCGCGCCGCCTGCAGGGCCGACGAGACGGTCCCCAGCCGCACGTGTCCCGGCAGTCGTGGGGGTGAACGGCTGCCGGGACAGTCGTGGTCAGGGAGCGATCCCCACGCCGTCGATCCGGCTCCACGCCCGCTCCTGCTTCGCGGTCATGGCGGGCCAGGTGAGTTGGCCCGGCCGCGGCCTGATCCGCGAGGCGTACGGCGCGGGGTGGAAGGCCGGGTCGTAGAAGCAGCCGGTGCCGTACCTCTGGTCGTAGGCCGCGCAGGAAGCCGCGATCGAGCGTGCGGTCGGCTTGTGTCCATGGCGTACCCAGGCGTCGAGCGCCGCGATGGAGTCGGCGTACTCCGAGTCGCTCAGCGCACTGTGTTCGGTCTCCTTCGTGAAGGTCTGGACGAGGTTGCCGCCCCTGCCCGCGCCCTGGAGAGTGGCGCGGTAGGCCGCTTCGTGCTCGACGAAGGCGGTCGGGTCGTCGATCGCGTGCAGGGTGAGGACGGGGATGGAGACCTTGCCCGTCAGGTCGCTGTCGTAGGAGAGGTCGCGGCGCGCGGTGGGGTCGGCGGAGAACCGTTCGACACCGGCGTTGAGTGCCTTGTCGTCGTGTGAACCCGTGTACCGCACGCCCTGGTTGCTGAAGGGATTCCGGCCGCCGAGCCGGGTCGACACGATGTCCCGGAACGTGAAGGTCGCGAACCGCAGATGTGACTCCAGCGAGCGCTCCGGGATGCGGGTGACGGCGAGGATGTCGTCGAGGTTGCGCTGTTGGAGGGCGGTGCGCTCCGCGGGGGTGGAGGAGAACCCGGTGCACTCCTGCAGGCGGGCGCGGAGTCCGCTGCTCGTCATGGTGGAGTCCGCGCGCAGCCCCTGCCACAGCGGGTACTGCGGTTCCGTCGGGCGGGGGTGGTTGTGGCAGTAGTACTGGTAGACCACCCGCAGGTCGACGCGGTAGTCGTAGCCGCGCGAACCGCCGCCGAGGACGCCGCTCGTCAGCAGCGCGCCGTCGTAGGCGCCGGGGCGTCTGCCGTAGGTCTCCGCGACCTTGGCTGCGACGTCGCCGCCCCAGGACTGACCGTGGACGTAGGTCCGCCTGGGCTTGCCGAACTCCGAGATGAACAGCCTGCGCACGTTCTCGGTGTCGGCGGCGGCCATCCGGGTGCCGTAGCCACCGCGGCGGTAGGACGAGCCGGCCCAGGCGTACCCCTCCTTGACCATCACCGCCCAACGCCCCAGGTCGTCGGTGCTGCGTGCCGGGTCCGAGGCGTCGCCGAGATCGGGTCCGCCGTGCGCGTGCACCACGAGGGATCCGTTCCAGTGGGTCGGGACGGCCATCGCGTAGTACGCCCCGTTGCTGTCCTGGCCGGTGTAACACGTCGCCTGCCCGACCAGGTTCGCCGGGCAGGCGGCCACCGCCGGCCGCGCGGTCTCCGCCGTGGGCGCGGGGGCGTTGCCGAGCGTGCCGAAGAGCGTCGCGGCCACGCCGACGGCCAGCAGTGCCCGACGGTGGCGAGGGGCCGAGAGCCGTCGGCGTACCGGCACGGTCGCGTCAATTGTTGTCACGGGAGCGGCTCCTATGAATTCGCTGTGCAAAGTTGCGCTGCGAACCGTGATGTTAGGAAGCGCCGTATGCGGGGACCAGTCGTCGATCATTGCGTTCATAGTGTTCGCTGGCCCCGCCCGCTCGCGGCATCCCGCACCGTCCGGTCCGCCGTCACGGACCGGACGTCGTGCGGCTACGCCAATTCCCTGACGGTGTGCTGATCTCCGTCCGCCCGGTATTCGCCCCGTTCCGCCTCGGCCCGGTCGGCCAGAGTGTTGAGGGCGGTGTTGAAGCGCTCCATGGAGGTGGGCCGGTCCGCGCCCAGGACGTATTCCTTGAAGTCGTGGCGGAGCGGTGCCATCGGATCGTGGCGCGGCTCGCGGACCGAGCGGAGGATCTCCGGCAGCCGGGAGCAGCCGCGGTCGAGGAGGTAGGCGCCGCCGGCGGTGGTGTAGGCGGCGCGGAAGTCGTCGTCGGGCAGGTCGTGTGCGTTGGTCAGGACATAGGGCTTGAGGCTGGCGACGAAGTCGGCGACCACCGAGGAGACGTCGCTGATGAGCATGTCCGCCTGGTTGAAGCATTCGTACAGCGTGGGCAGTTGTCCGAGGATCACATGGTGGCGGACCGGTCCGTGGCTCTCCCAGAAGAGCCGGTGCCACTCGCCGTGCAGGGCGTGCCACTCGGCCGTGTCACCGCGGTCGGGGACCCGTGAGTCGCGGGTCTGCTGGGTGTGGTCGCCGCTGTGACGTCCGGCCAACTCGTCGATCCGGGCCCGGATTTCCCGCAGCCTCGTCACGACGACGAGCGCGGCCCGCGCCTGCGTGTGCGCGGACTCGCGTCGCTCGTTGTCGTTGCTCAGCAGGTCACGGACGGCCCGGTCCGCGGCGGCCGCTTCGGGAGAGCGGCGGCCTGTGAGCGGGTGCGGCTTGTAGATGATCCGTACGTTCTCGGCGAGGAGCTTCTCGATCAGGGGCACGCCCATCGGGATGAGGGAGGTGTGGCAGTCGTCGTCGCTCCAGCCCTCCCAGGTGGGGGCGTACAGCACGACCGGCAGCGGGCCCGGCACGTGCTCGGCGTGCAGCCGTATCGACGACAGTTGCGGGCGCCCGACCTCGACGATCGCCCCGTCGCTGATGGCGTGCCGGACCCGCTGGTAGCGGTCGCGGCCGGCCCGTCCGGCCACCCAGATCTCGTCGTACACCTTGCTGACACGGTTGCTGCTGGCGAGCTTGTCGCTGTCGCCGTGGCCGATGAAGACGTGCTTGGCCTCGGCGACGCGCAGCATGTGCACGTTCTTGCCGGCGTTGCCCGGGTACAGGACGACCCGGACGTCCGGCAGTTCCAGCTCGGCCAGGTCGTCGGCCTTGGGCACGCACAGGACCGGGATCCAGGTGCGGCTGAGGTAGCGGAACGAGGCCTGCTCACGCAGGATGATCAGCGGGCGTCGGTCGAGCTGCTCCAGCGTCTCGATCCACATGTTGACCTGGTACATGAAGTCCCGGGAGACCGCCGCGAAGCTGAAGTACAGGGCCACCTCGGGCCGGTAGCCGGCCAGTTGCCGGTTGACCTCGGCGATCACCTCGTCCTTCGCCGGCATCCGGCGGGACCGGCGGAACGCCATCAGCAGAGCCGCTACGGCCGCCACCGCGGACCCGGCCGTCAACGCGTAGCCGATCACGGCCGGGTACCAGGACCCGGCCGCGAGCGCCACGAGCAGTCCCACGTGGGCGGGCAGGTCCAGGTGCAGCAGCTTGCGCAGGAAACGCCGGTAGAGATAGGCGGGCGGGGGCTTCTCGATGCCGGACCCGCTCATGTCGAGGTTGCGCACGGCCACCGGCAGCACGCGCCGACGACTGATCGCGTGATGCACGGCCGAGTACAGCATCACCAGCGCGAAGTGGGCGCCGAAGACGGCGAGTCCGGCGACCAGCACGCGGTCCGGGGCCCCCGTCCGGTCGGCCAGGGCGAGCAGCATCAGCGTGCGGAAGGCGAACCGCAGGGTGCGGTCGAGTTGCAGTGCCGCGAGCCGGCGGACGAACTGGGGTGCCCGGACGTGCAGGGCCTCGTCCACGCCGTAGCTCACGGCGGACGCGGCGGCGAAGCCCCACAGGGACGGCAGCAGTGCGAAGACGGGCAGCGCGGCGAAGCCGGCGGCGAACAGGAACACCAGCAGAAGGTCGGCCTTCGCCCGCACGCGCAGGGCAGCACACAACCAACGGACCATCATGGACAAGGGATCCCCCCACAAGACTTCCCGCGACGGCGGCGCCGTTGCACGCCAGTTCGACGCGAGGAAGGAGTGAAGGGTTGTACGCCTGATGGCTGCGAATAATTCACTTCCGGTTAACCGAATCGCGCCTTTCTGAAGACCAGCGATGTCCCGCAGCCCGGCGGGAAGGGCGGGTGCGTCCCGCCGGACCGCCCGGCCCGGCTCCGCCAGGGTGTACCGCACGTCGGCCACCCGCACCCGGACGGCCCTGCGGACGATGTGCTCCTTCTCGTCCGGCGGGAGGGTCGGGGAGAGTTCGGGCAGGGCGTACGTCTCGACGGGCCCTCCCGGGAACTCCACCTGTCCGGCGTCGTAGGTGTGGTCGACGGTGACGACCAGATAGTTGTCCGTGGCCGTGCGAGTAGAGGATCACCGGTCTGCGGCCGCCGGTTCTGCGCGCGGGGGCGTCGGGTGCGTCGCGGCCGGCCGGAAGGACGACATACCCGGCGGGCAGCAGGCCGGAACTCTGGAAGAGACGGGCCGCCACAGGTGTCATCCACGGGGCACGGCGTCGGCCGTCGGTGCGCTTGGCCGGGTACCAGATCTGGACCATGAACTCCCGTACGGGCTTGGACGGGACCCAAGGGTCACGCCGGGAATGGTCCACCAGCCGCGGGGTGTGGGTGCCGATCGGGTGCCGACCGGTCGGCGTGGGCAGTACGAGGCGCCGGTGCGGGGCCTGGGGCGCCGCACCGGACTTGGCCGGGCGGCGCGCGGGTGACGCGACGGCGGACGAGGCGCCGACCACGGTTCCTACTGCCGCGAGGGCCCCGCCCAGGACCGTCAACTTCCGCCGTGACCAAGCGTATTGAGGCGTCGGCTTTCCTTCTTGGCGCTCCTCGCGCTCGTGCGTGGTGACGAGCTGATGCGTGGTCACGATCAGAGTCCTGATGCCGGTAGGGCCCGCCGCCGATGCCATCTGTCACGACTGTCCACGACAAGTGTCATGAACGACATGAAGGTCACGAGCGCCACGGGCATGGCGCCGGCCAACGCTGTCATGCACACACCTTGACCAAATTGGTCTAGACTTTTACCTTCGAGTGGTCAACCCCTTTCGGCTCGCGCCCAGTTGAGACGTGCGCCCTCTTCCGCGTGCGCCGAACCGCTCGAAAGGGCCCCGCCACCCCCATGACCACTCGTCGCTCCCTCCCCCGTATCGCGTTACGCGGCACCCCGGTCCTCGCCCTGCTGACCCTGCTGCTCGGCCTCCTCACCGCAGCACCGGCAGCCGCGGCGACCGGGGCGATCACCGGCCTCGCCGGCAAGTGCCTCGACGTCGCCGGAGCCGCCTCCGCCGACGGCACACCGGTCCAGCTCTACGACTGCAACGGCACCGGCGCCCAGCAGTGGACGGTCGGTACGGACAGCACCGTCCGCGCGCTGGGCAAGTGCCTTGACGTCACGGGCAGTTCGACCGCCGACGGCGCCAAGATCCAGCTGTGGACCTGCACCGGCGGCGCCAACCAGCGCTGGACCGTCACCTCCGCCAACGACATCGTCAACCCGCAGGCCGACAAATGCCTGGACGTCACCGGCAACAACTCGGCCAACGGCACCCGGCTCCAGATCTGGAGCTGCACCGGAGGTGCCAACCAGAAGTGGAACGCCCCCGCTCAGCAGTCCGGCGATCAGTGCTGGGCCACGCACTACGGTCCCCAGCCCGCCGGTGCCCTCACGGCCAGCGGCGAGGTGTTCGACAACAACGCGGACACGGCGGCCACTTCGCTCTCGCGCCAGCCCCAACTGCCTTTCGGTACACGGGTCCAGGTCACCAATGTCGCCAACGGCCGCTCCCTGACCGTACGGATCAATGACCGCGGGACGTTCGCCCAGACCCCGCAGGAACCGAAGTGCCTCGATCTGACCGACGGCGCCTTCAGCCGCCTCGGCGGCGTCCTCGACCCGGACGCCGGACACATCGTCGTCACCCAGACAGTTCTGGGCTGACCACCGCGGCACACCCGGCCCGCCAGGCCGGCCGACGCAGGCCGACCGACCGCTCTCGTCCGCCTCTCAACCACAGGAGCAAAGACCCATGGTCACCCCCCACTCCGCACCAAGTCTCCGCAGACTCACGGCTCTGAGCAGACTGACCCTCGTCATGCTGCTCGCCGCGGCTCTGTCCGCCCTGTTCACCATCTCCCCCGCCCGCGCGGCGGACGGCCGGATCACCGGTCTGGCCGGCAAGTGCGTCGACGTCGCCGGGGCGAGCTCCGCCAACGGCACCGCCGTACAGCTCTACGACTGCAACGGCACCAGCGCCCAGACCTGGTCCAACTCCGGTGACGGAACACTGCGCGCGCTCGGCAAGTGTCTCGACGTGACCTCCGGCGGCACGGCCGCCGCCACGACGGTCCAGCTCTACGACTGCAACGGCAGCGCCGCCCAGAAGTGGGCCGTCAGTTCCGCCAACGACATCGTCAACCCGCAGGCCAACAAGTGCCTGGACGTCACCGGCAACAACTCCGCCAACGGCACCCGGCTCCAGATCTGGACCTGCTCGGGCGGCGCCAACCAGAAGTGGAGCGCTCCCGCGAGCGGCGGCGGCACCACCCCGTCCGGTTTCGTCGTCAGCGAGGCCCAGTTCAACCAGATGTTCCCGAGCCGGAACGGCTTCTACACGTACCAGGGCCTGACCGCCGCCCTGTCCGCCTACCCCGGCTTCGCCAACACCGGCTCCGACACGGTCAAGAAGCAGGAGGCCGCCGCCTTCCTCGCCAACGTCAGCCACGAGACCGGCGGACTGGTCTACGTCGTCGAACAGAACACCGCCAACTACCCCCACTACTGCGACGCGAGCCAGCCCTACGGCTGCCCGGCCGGACAGGCCGCCTACTACGGCCGAGGCCCCATCCAGCTGTCCTGGAACTTCAACTACAAGGCCGCGGGCGACGCGTTGGGCATCGACCTCCTCAACAACCCCTGGCTGGTGCAGAACGACTCGGCCGTCGCCTGGAAGACCGGCCTGTGGTACTGGAACACCCAGTCCGGCCCGGGCACGATGACCCCGCACAACGCCATGGTCAACGGCGCCGGCTTCGGCCAGACCATCCGCTCCATCAACGGCTCCCTGGAATGCGACGGACGCAACCCCGCACAGGTCCAGAGCCGCGTCGACGCCTACAACCGCTTCACCTCCATCCTCGGCGTCAGCCCCGGCAGCAACCTGTACTGCTGACGCTCGCCCTCGGGCCCGCCTGATGCGAGGGCCGGTTGTCCGTGAACCGGCCCTCGCACCACACCTACAACCAAGCAGCCCGGTTCAGCGGCGCCCGCCCCGGAAAATCTCAACAGCACCCATGACGGCACCCTTGCCACTAGAATTGGTGTCATGACTGCCATCACCTTGCGCATCCCCGACGCCATGGACAAACAACTGCGCGACGCCGCCGCGGACGCCGCGTCCCTGAACGACTACATCGTGCGAGCCGTACGACGTCAGATGACCCTCGACGCCGCACGCAAACTCGCCTCCGTCGCCCCCCTCGACCTGGCGGGCGAGGGCGACGCCCTGTGACCATCCGCAAGGGCGACGTCTGGGACGTCGACACCGGCAAAGGCACCCGCACCGTTCTCGTCGTCAGCCTCGACGGACTTGCCGACGCCTACGGCGCTGTCGTCGTCCTGGTTCTGCATGCCCCGGCCCAGCACCCCGACACGGCGATGAGCGTGCACCTGACCACCCCGGTCGACGCCTCCGTCGTCGCCGTCAATCTCCTCCAGCTCTCCACGCTTCGCTTCGAGACCGGCACACCGCACGGGAACATCGGCCCCGAACAGCAGGAACTCGTCGACAACGCCCTCCGCGCGGTCCTCGACCTGTGAACCCCGGCAGGACGGCCTCCCTCAGGCGCCGAGCCCGCCTCCGGCGGACGGGCTGTCAGCGCAGTCGACGCGCCCGCAGCACCACGTCATCGGTGTGGTGCGCACCGGCGCCGCCGTCCGGTGCCACTCGTGGCCGCTGCTCGTCCACCTCCACTGTCCAGTCGTCGTCGAGCAGAGCGGCGCCCACGGAGGGCCAGACGTAGGCGGCCGGGTCGAACTCGCTGTCGTGTTCGTGCCGGGTGTCCATCCCCGCGTGGTGCACGAGCAGCAGCACGCCTCCGGGCGCGACGGCCGCGAGCAGCGCCCGCTCGGCTGCGGCGCCGGGTGTCCGCAGCAGGCCCGGACACCGCACGGAGACCAGGTCGAAGAAGGCCGAGGGGAGCGCCGCTTCCGCCAGTCCGACAACACCGGCGCGCACCGGGGAGACGTACCCCGTCCTCCCCCACCCGATGACGAAGTGGAGTTCCCCATGCCGGCCTTCACCCATGACGAATGGCTCCGTCGCACCAAGGCCTCCAGGTGTACGGCGCCCACCACATCGACGGTGCCGACGAACCCAGGGCCCACGGCACCTTCCGGGTCGTCTCCGCCGAACTCCTGGAAGAACAGCGGGAGTCGCTCGCCCTCGCGGTGGGCCTGGAGATGGGCAAGCCGGTCACGGACGCCCACGGCATCGAGCTGCGCGCTGCGTTCAACACCTTTCGCTGGTACGGGCAGTTGGCCGACAAGCTGACGGACGAGGCCCCGCACACCGCACCGGACGCGCTCACGGTTCCGTGCGGCCCGGCCCGCTCATCGCGCCGGTCAGCGCGGCCCTGGCCAGGTCTCGCAGCCAGACGTGTGCGGGATCGGTGTCGTAGCGCTGATGCCATGACAGGTACACCGGGGCCGGCGAAAGGTCGAGCGGAAGCGGCAGCAGGACCAGACCGAGATCCGCGGCAGCCGAACGCGCCGTGGCTTCGGGGGCGGTGACGACGAGATCGGAGCCCCGCACGAACTCGAATGCGGCTCTCTCCGTGGGCGCGGTCGCCACCACGTGTCGGGTGAGGTCGAGCCGCGCGAGAGCGTCGTCGAGGATGTTTCCGAGCCTGCCGCGCCGAGAGACGGTGACGTGCTCCGCCGCGGCGTACCGCGCGGCGCCGACAGCCTTGAGGCGAGTGAGTGGGTGCCCCCGCCGTACGACGACGACCTGCCGGGTCTCGGCCACCCGCTCGGCGCGGATCTCGGGCGCGGTCGGGCCGTCGGCGTTCGCGGCGAGGTCGACCTCACCACGCCTCAACTCCGGTGTGTCGATGCTCGATTCAGCGATGAAGCGCAGACGCACACCGGGTGCCTGCTCGCGTACGGCAGCCAGCAGCGCGGGCCCGCCGAGGGCGACCAGCGCGTCGTGCCAGCGGAGCGTGAAGGTGCGTTCGAGGGTCGCGAGGTCGAGTTCACGGCTCGGCGCCAGCACTCCCCGGACCTGCAGCAGCAGGTCGTGAACCTGTTCCCGCACGGCGATCGCGTACGGCGTCGGGGTCATCGTGCGTCCTGTGCGCACCAGGATCTGATCCCCCGTCGTACGCCGGATCCGGCCGAGGCTGCGGCTCATCGCGGGGGCCGTGACATGCAGGCGGTCGGCGGCGCCGGCCACGCTGCCCTCCTCCAGGAGGGCGTCGAGCGCGGCGAGCAGATTCAGATCCAATTGCACGGGAGTCATCCTAGCCGTGCTTTACATGCACTTGATGTTAATCAAGCCCTCTCCTACCTTCGAAGCACGGGCTCCGACACAACCGGTTCTCGCCCGGTCGACCCCGATCTCCGCTGCTCAGATGGGAGCACTGCCATGCCCGAATCCATGCGGATCTCCGGCCCCGCCGTCACCTCCGACGCCGACCTGCTCGCACAGACCGCACTCGCCGTACGCACGGCCGGCGCGGCTCTGCGGGAGCGCTTCGGTGACGTGGCCCCCTACCGGACCTTCGACGAGCTGATGCGTGCGCTCGCCGCCAACGACGACGCGGTCCTCGGCGTCCTGCGCCCCCGCCTCACCGCCTTGCGCCCGGACGCCCGTTGGGTGGAGGAGGAGTTGGCGGGCGGCGCCCTCCCGGCCGGCGAATGGTGGGTGGTCGACCCCGCCGAAGGAAACGTCAACCACCTCCACGGACTGCCCGAGTGGGCGGTGACCGCCACCCTCGTCCGCGACAACCAGCCGGTCCTCACCGTCGTCCATCTGCCGCTGACCGGCGAGACGTACACCGCGCTCACGGGCGCCGGCGCTCACCTCGACGGCCGGGCGCTGCACGTGTCGCGGACCCCGGAGCTCGGTCTGGGCATCGTGGCCACGAGCCAGGCCAGGCCGGACGAGGACGAGAAGGTCGTGCGGCGCGTGGGCTCCTCGATCACCGAGATGCTCCTCGACGCGCTCGTGGTGCGGACCGCCGTTCCCGCCACCCTGCATCTGGTGAACGTGGCGGCCGGCCGGATAGACGCCTTCTGGCAGTTCGCCGGAGCCCGCGCGGACATGCTTCCCGGGGCACTGCTGGTCACCGAGGCCGGCGGACGGATCACCGACGTCGAGGGCCGTCCCTGGACTCCGGCGAGCGAGAGTTTCCTGGCCGCGGCACCCGGTGTGCACGCCGACGCGGTGGCAGCGCTCACCCGCTGACCGCACCCGAACCACCGAGAGGAACAGTTCAGCATGAGTGACATCACGATTCTCGGCGGCGGTCGGGTCGGCGGCGGCCTGGCCACCGCCCTGACCCGGGCCGGACACAAGGTGACCGTGGCGACCCGCATGCCGGGCGCTGCCGCCGATGCCATACGAACAGCGCGCATCGTCGTCAACGCCACACCGGGCGCGGGCTCGTTGGAACGGCTCACCGCCCTGCGCACCGAACTGCGGGGCAAGATCCTCGTGGACGTCTCCAACGCCACCGTCGACGGACCCGACGGACTGCCCGCCGACCTGCTCTACGCCGGAGCGAGTCTCGCGGAGCGTCTCCAGGAGGCGCTGCCCGAGACGCTCGTCGTCAAGACGCTCAACACGATGCTCCACTCGGTGATGACCGCGCCCGCCGCACTCGCCCGGACGCCCACCGCTTTCCTCTCCGGCACGGACCCGGAGGCCAAGCAGGTCGTCCGTGGGCTTCTCCTGGACCTCGGCTGGCACCAGGAGTGGATCACGGACCTCGGCGGGATCGAGACCGCCCGGGCTGTCGAGGCGGCGATCCTGTTCGTACCGCACGTGATCCGGTCCGGCGGATTCGCGCCCTTCGCGATCTCGATCGCCCGCTGATCCACGCCCGCTCCGCGGTCGTCGCCCCCGCCCGCGTCGATCAGACCTGCTCGCGCTCCGCCCGCTGCTTGACCAACTCCTCGACCGCGCTCGGCAGGGTCGTCTCGAAGTCGATCAGCTTCACCCACGTCGGCGTCACCACGATCCGGACCATGCCGTCGTAGAGCGAGCGGACCTCGGCCTCCCACTCGACCCGCTGCTCGGGTGTCATCTCGTACGAGCCGTTGATCTGGAGGTACTCCTCCGGGATGCCGTCCACGACATCCAGCTCGGCCCAACCGCGGATCAACAGGATCTTGGGCGGATGCACCTCGGTGTCGATCGTCAGCGCGACCGTCGGGTTCTCCCGCAGTGCCGGAAGCTTCGGGGCGTTCTTCGTCGTACACATGACGAACTCCGAACCGCTCCAGGTGAACGCGATCGGAATGTTCCGGGGCGTGCCGTCCTTGGCCACGTACGCCAGCCGGACCACATCACGTGCCAGCAGCTCCCGGCTGATCGGCCGGTCCAGAATCTCGGTGATCTCACTCGCTCGCATGACCGTCCTCCAGGGAAGTTGTCGCCATCCACCCCAGGGACGGAGCCGGCCCAGCGATCTCGACATCCACCGGCCCCCGAGTTCACGCTACGGAATTCACCCGGGATCGGTGACGTCCGTTCGCCGGTTGTCCGGCTTGAAGGGCAGCGCCGTGACCGTCGCGCGGATCTCCCGCTGCGGGGTGCCCGGTCGGCCCCACAGGACGACGACCTCGGTGCCGGGTGTCGCGTGCGCGGGATCGAGCACGCAGAGGGAGATCATCGCCCGCAGGGTCGGGCTCACCGTCCGACCCGTGGCGACACCCACCGGCTCGCCCGACACCAGGACCTCGTCGAAGTGGGGGCCGCGTCCGCGCGGCAGCTCCATCTGGTCCGGCAGTTCGGCCTCGCCCAGGAGCGAGGTGAGGATGCCGGCGACGTCCTGTCCGTTCCAGCGCAGACCGACCAACTGCCTTGTGGTTACGCCGCTTTCGGCATCCCTGACGAGTGCGTCCCGGCCGATGAAGTCGCGGTCGGGGACGCCCTTGCGGAAGCCCCAGCCGAGTTCGCCCGGCTTGCGGAAGTAGTCGGTCACCCCACCGGTCGGGACGAAACTGCCGGTCGGCACGCCCTTGCGGAACTGCCTCGGCGCACCCGGCGTGAGGATCGACGCCGGCAGATAGTCCAGCCCGTTGGTCGCGATCCCAGCCTCGATGTGCTGAACGGGCTGCGCCCGGAAACCGAGTTGACGCATGCCGACGTCCTGCCCGCTCGCCACGACCGCCGCCCAGATGTCGTTGGCGTGCGCGGTCGGCCCGTGCAGTTCGTATCCGAGTTCGCCCGAGATCCCGGTGCGCAGGACCCGTACCGGGACCCCGTCGACCGTCGACATACGGCTGCGGCTGAAGGCGATGTCGCCGAGGTCGTCCCCCGTCAGCTTCTCCAGCGCGGCGAGGGATGCCGGGCCCTGGACGCCGAAGATGAACACGTCGGGGCTGATGTCGGTGGCCGCCGCGTCCCAACTGCCCTGGCTCAGCTGCCACAACAGCCAGTCGCAGCTGCCCGCGGTGTAGACGAACTCGTCGGGTCCGAGCCGGCACAGCACGCCCTCGGAGGCGACCCAGCCGTTGTCGTCGAGCTGCACATGGTGCTTGATCTGCCCGACCTCGAAACGGGAGAGGTCCCGCATCCCCAGCCGGCTCAGGAACGCGAGCGCCTGCGGGCCGTGCACCTTGACCTTGTGCAGCGAGGTCCAGTCGCCGACGTAGCACGAGCCGACATGGGCGGCACTCTCCTCGACCCAGTCCGTGTACTCCTCGGGAAGCAGGAGCTGCGCGAAGCGGCCGTAGGTGCCCCGCGTGTTTCCCACGTCCTGGGCCGCGGCGGCCGGGCTGAACATCGCCGGGCGCTCGGTGATGAACGGTGCGTCGTTCAGCCGGAGGACCGCTTCGTAGGTGCTGCGCTGCTGTGAGACAAGGTCCATTTCACTCTCCGTCGAGTGGCCGTCGTCCGGGGTGCCGTGCTGGGCGCCACACCCCGAAGCTAGATCGATTAAGTCGGACGGTAACAGGCGATTCCCGGCGAGGCGAGAGCCATGACGCACCGTTGATCGGTCACGCGGCGCAAGCAATGCGGAACCTCTGTGCAGTACCGGATCGGTCAGGATCTGCCGGGCCCGCGCCGTCGTACCGGCAGCCGCCGCAGGTTCGCGCCCAGGACCGTGGGTCCGCCGAAGTCGGCCCGGCGTGCGCTGTCGCAGAGGAGGCGGCGCCAGATCGCGCCGGGGGCCACCGTCCGCTGGCCTGGCCCGGCCCGGGCCGAGGTGGGTGGCGAGCAGGGTGCCCGCGTTGCCGACCGGCGGGAACAGCTGCGATCTCGCCCCCGGTCGGCGTCCCGTCACGTTCTGTCGTGTCGTCAATGTCCCGCGCATGTACGGCAGTTGGGTCGGGCTGTCTCCCTGACGACCCACCATGTGAGGATCTAGGATCCGTCTTGCGAAAATCTTGTGATGGAGGTTTGTTGAAGCTCCTTCTGCTCGGGCCGATGCATCTGCGCGTGGCACACAGCGAGCGCGATCCGGGACAGCCGCGCAGGCGGGTGATCCTGGCCGCGCTGGCGGCCGACGCCGGACGGCCCGTGGCTGTCGAAACGCTCATCGACCGGCTCTGGGACGGCGAACCGCCCAGTGGCGCGCGCTCGGTGGTCTACTCCCATGTCAGCCGTCTGCGGCGGCTGTTGGACGACGCCGCGGCCGAGGAGAGCGTCACGGGCGCGCGCCGCCCGTCGATCCACATCGAGAAGGTGTCCGGCGGATACCGGCTGAACGCGGACGACGACGCCGTCGACCTGATCCAGTTCCGCCGGCTCGTGGCCCAGGGGCGAAAGCCGGCGTACTCCGACACGGAACGTGCGGAGTTCCTCGAACAGGCGCTGCGCCTGTGGCAGGGTCCTGCGCTGGCGGGACTGCCCGGAGCCTGGGCGGAGCGCATCCGGGCGGCCTGGGGGCAGGAGCGGATCGAGGCGGCATGCGCCTGGGCACAGGGCTCGCTGCGGCAGGGCGGTTCGGAAAGCGTGCCGGAGCTGTTACGGCCCCTGCTGACCGAACATCCGCTGTCCGAGCCGCTGGCCGTGCTGTTGATGCGCGCGTTGGCGGCCACCGGCTCAAGTACGGACGCGCTGCACGTCTACACCAGGATTCGCGAGCAGTTGGCCGACGAACTGGGCCTGGCGCCCGGACCCGAACTGCGGTCGGTGTACGAGGAGTTGACCGCCGACACGCCGACAAGGCCGCGGCCGGCCGCTCCACCGGCCGCAGCTCCCGTTCCGGCCCAACTGCCTATGGACATACGGCCCTTCACCGGGCGGGACGACCAACTCTCCGCCCTGACCCGGGTCCTGCTCGACGAAGGCGGCGCCGCGGGCGACACCGAAGCGACCGTCTCCGCTGTCCTGGGCACCGCGGGCGTCGGCAAGACCGCGCTCGCGGTGCACTGGGCACACCGGTCGCGGCCGGCCTTTCCCGACGGGCAGCTGTATGTCGACCTCAGGGGGTACGACCCGCACCAGCCGGTCTCCGCGGCCCAGGCGCTGACCGGCTTCCTGACCGCCCTCGGTGTGCCCCGGCCGGAGATCCCGCTGCGACTGGAGGACCGGGCGGCGCGCTACCGTACGGCCCTCGACGGACGCCGGCTCCTGGTGATCCTCGACAACGCCGCCTCCACCGCCCAGGTCAGGCATCTGCTGCCGGGCAACCCCCGCTGCCGGGTGCTGATCACCAGCCGGGACTCGCTGAGCGGGCTCGTGGCGGTGCACGGGGCACACCCCGTGGTGCTCGACGCGCTCTCCCGTTCCGATGCCCTCAAGCTGCTGCGGGCACTGATCGGTGAACGGTTGGAGGCGGAGCGCCCCGCCGCCACGGATCTGGCGGAGCAGTGCGCGCGGCTGCCCCTGGCCCTCAGGGTGGCGGCGCAGCTGGTCCTGTCCAGGCCCACCGAGACGCTGGCCCGTCTGGTGGCCGAACTCGCCGACCACCAACGGCGGTTGGACCTGCTGGACCTGGGTGACGATCCCCGCGCCGCCGTCCGCGCCGTCTTCTCCTGGTCCTACGCCCGCCTCGCCGACCTGCCCGCCCGCCTCTTCAGGCTCCTCGGACTGCACCCCGGACCCGACATCGACGCCCACTCGGCCGCAGCACTGGCCGACGAGCCCGTGGACACCGTACGGCAGGCTCTCGACGTGCTGGCCCGCGCGCACCTGCTCAACCGCACCCCGGCCGGCCGGTACGCCATGCACGACCTGCTGCGGGCCTACGCCGCAGATCTCACCGCCCGGCACGACACGCCTGCCGAACACCGGGTCGCCCTCACCCGCCTGCTCGACCACTGCCTCGCCACGTCCGCAGCCGCCATGGACCTCCTCTACCCCGCCGAACGCCACCTGCGCCCCGCCATCGAGCACCCCGGCACCGGACTGCCGCCCCTGCGCACCGCGGAAGAGGCACGCGCCTGGCTGACCGCCACGCAACCCACCCTCGTAGCACTGTGCTCCCGTACCGAGGAGCCGGGCCCGACCGAACACACGGTGCGCATCGCCACCACGTTGCACCGCCACTACGAGCGCTCAGGGCACTACACGGACGCCCTCACCATCCACACCCATGCTCTACGAGCCGCCCGATCGGCGGGCGACACGCGCGGCGAAGTGGACGTCCTCGCCTGCCTCGGCGCCGTCCACCGGCGGCTCGGCGACTACGACAGCGCGCGCCAACTCCACGACACCGCTCTCGCCCTGTGCCGCACCACCGATCATCCGGCCGGCGAAGCACGGCACTTGACGAACCTGGGCGTCCTGCTCGAACTGCGCGGACGCTACCGGGAGGCCGCCGAACACCACGAGCAGGCGGTGGCGCTCTTCCGCTCGGCCGGTGACGCCCACGGCGAAGCGGACGTCCTCAACAACCTCGGCATTGTGCTGGAGTTGCTGGAGGACTTCACCGCATCGGCCGAACGCTACGAGCAGGCCCTTGAGTTGTACCGGGCCGCGCACCACCCCTTCGGGGAGGCCAGTGCCCTCGGCAACCTCGGTATCCTCACGGCGCGGCAGGGCAACCACACGGCGGCAGCAGGCTACTTCGAGCGGGCACTGACACTGTTCCGGCGGCTGACCAACCCCGCGGGAACCGGGCACGCACTGTCCAACCTGGGCAACGCACTCAGCGCTCTGGGCCGCCACCAAGAAGCAGCCGAACACCAGCGAGAAGCCCTGAGAACGTTCCGCGACATCGGCGAGCGCTACGGCGAGACCGGCGCCCTCAACGGCCTCGGCGAAGCACTCAACGGACTCGGACAGGGCACCGAGGCGCTCGAAGCGCACGCCCAGGCGCTGGATGTCGCCCTTGAGATCGAGGAACAGGAAGAACAGGCCCGCGCCCACCTCGGAACAGCCGCCGTCCTCCGGGACACCGACCGACCGGAGAAGGTCGCCGACCATCTGTCCAAGGCCCTCGACCTCTACACCGCGCTCAACTCCCCACGCGCCCAGGACATCCGCAAGATGCTCGACGTGCGGTGATCCGCCGACCGTGCCGGACCACCGCATGCACGAGCCTGCCCGCCGACGAAGGGGTTCAGAGCTTGACGGCGGCGGAGCAGTTCCCGATTCCCGTCCGGCAGATACGGACGGACCACAACGAGCGTGCTCCCGTCACGTACTGATCGGCGGACGTACAGACCATGTCGCCGTACCACCGCCAGCTGGTGTCGTCCGTGTCCTTCACCTGGAAGCGAGCGCAGTGGCCGTCGGTGAGCGGGTCATGGGCGTGGAGCGACCAGTCCCCGTTCCCGACATAGGTGACGGACCCTGCGGCGCCGGTCGTGCTCAAGTCGTAGGTCAACGCCTGGGCAGGAACAGCCGAGAAACCGATGAGGGCGGCTGAGGCCGATACGGCGACCACGGCCAGCCTTTTCGGCAGCGAAGCTCGCGTTCTGAAATTCACCATGCATCCCCTTCACTGGGTACGTCGCTCCGACTCCCGGACGACCGCTCGACGATCAACTCGACGGCCACGTCACCAGCAGGTCGCTGCACGACGAGGGGGTGGACCGGATCCGGATGGCTGTCACCGTGACGGTCGCGTCGTTGTACAGGGTGGTGTTCGGATCCAGGCAGATCGCGACACTCGTGGTACCCACTCGCAGAAGGACCGTGTCGTCGTTGCGCGAGTTGTAGACCACATCAGCACCCTTGCTCTTGGAACCGAGCGTCTGGTTGTAGTCCGCGTCCTGGTACGCGGCCGTGGGAGTGCCGGCGGTGAACTGGGCTTCCGTCAGATAGAAGCAGACCCGCGGATAGACACATCCGTGCAAGGTCGCCTCGGCGGCCGCCGGTTGGGCACTCGCCACCACCGCGCTCACGGCCGCGAACGCCGCCCACCCCGCCACTGCCTTCTTCATGGTCATGCTGGCTCCCTCCGTCATGAAGAACATTCCGACGCCGATTCCGCGTTTCCGGCGCTGATGCCGTGTCGACCGTCCGCGCTCGATGACACCAACGCTGAACCACCGACCTTGTGAAAACCTTGCGCACCGACTCCGAGGTGCCCAGGCATGCCGTATCTCCTGCCGTTCCCTCGCCGGCAGGCGATACGGCGTGTCTGACAGCGTGAACGCACTTAGCAGGTGGCCCGGTGGATGGTGACGGTGTTCAGGCTGGAGAACTTGTACCAGCCCGCGCCCCGGGTCAGATTCAGACCGTCGATGTCGAACGCGAAGGTGCAGCCGGTCGGAACTTCGAAGGCGTCGACGTCGACGCTGCCGCCGCCGATGTGGTGGCCCGCAGCAACGGACTTGATGTCCTTCGGACAGGTTGAGCCGATACTGCCGGTGTCCGCGGTGCAGGTCCAGTTCAAGGACACACGGACCGTTCGGTTCGAGTTGTTCTGCACCTCACCGCAGGGGGTGGGCGGGAAACTGCTGCATCCTCCGAGCGCCACCTGAGGGGTGTCGGGTGCCGCAGGTGCGGCGGTGGCGACTCCGGCGGCGCCGACAGTGAGGAACAGTGTGCTCATCGCGAGAGCGACGGTCGATCTGTTGAGCATTCTCACGCTCGTACCTTTCCGTATGACCTGAACACGTCGTGCGCTCTCGATGGTGGAGGGACCGCCTTGCGAAAACCTTGCGGCCCGTTCGGCGGGCCGAGGGTCCGGGTCGGTGTCCACCCTTGAGGAGTGCGCGTGTCCTGGCTCACCGCCCCCCGTGCCGGCTCTGGTGTTCTGCGTGTTCGCGGGCGTCGCACTGCCCGCGGTGTGGTCCACCCGGCCCGCACGCCGGAGGACGGCCTCCGCCGTTGCGGTGGCCCAGCGGAGGGGCCGACAGCGCCACCCACCACGAACCCCAACTCGGGTCTTGCCCAACACCCTTGAGGCGACGGCACGTTCACCGTTTCGAGTCGATCTGGGCTTACTGCGCCCGGACGAGTTGGCGCATGCGGTCCGCCGAGTGGGTGTCGGCGTCCTGCTCGAACGCTGGCTCGGTCGAGGAAGGAAGGAGCAGGATCGGGTAGCGCTCAATGACCCACTGTGTCTCGGCCTCGGTGGGTGAGACACCGAAGGTCGCGGTGCCCAGTGCCAGTCCCAGCACCCGGAGCCCGCTGGAACCGAGAAGCGCGTAGTCCATGTCCGTCCCTCTTCTTCGTCGGTCCCCATCTCGCGCGTGAGCACGCGGATGGGTACGACCCGACGTCAGGCGGCTCGGCCGCAGGGAACAGCAGGTGAGTTCCACGGGGTGGCACCGAAGTCGCAGTCGACCAATCGCTGCGAGGTGCGCTGTCAGCCGGCCGTCTGTGCCGAGGAGACCGCCGTGCGGGCCGCGCTCTCGACCGCCGCGATACCGCCCGCCATCGAGGCGTTGCCGTTGGAGAGGACCGCGACGAGGTAGTGGTGTGTTCCCGAGGTGACCTCTCCGACGCTGTTGATGTCCCACAGGCCGGTGGTGCTGCGTTGCAGCCAGCCGTTCTTGAGCGCCCACCCGGCGTCGGAGGCCGCCGAGACGCCCCATGACTGTCCGGCGGCGATGCGGGTCATCAGCGTACGGATGTAGCTCTGGGATGTCGTGGTCAGTGCGGACGCACTGGAGGAAGAGGTCCCGCCGTCGGCGAAGACCGCGTGGAGCAGGCGGATCTGGTCGGTCGCCGTGGTCTGTGTGAGTCCCCACTTGCCGCCGGATCCGCCCACGGTCGCGGACAGACCCAGGCGCTTGTTCGCCGTCTCCAGGCCGGAGGCCTGGCCTATCTGCCGCCAGAGTGCGGTCGCCGCGTCGTTGTCGCTGTGCTCGATCATCGCCGTGGCCCAGGTGAGCTCCTGCTGGGTGAGACCGCGTCCGGCGTCCTGGGCCTGGAGGAGCAGCGTGGCGAGGATGTCGACCTTGATGATGCTGGCCGTGTCGTAGGGGACGTCCTCGCCGCGCACCTGTGGACTCCGGTCGGGGTGGTCCAGGTCCAGCACGGCGGTCGTGAGGCGTGCCTGGCCGGGCGGGGTCGTCGCGGTCGTCCGTGTGCCGGCGGCTGCCGCGGCGGGACCGGCCGCGGCGGCCGCGAGAAGTGCGGCCACGGCTCCGGTGAGGAGTACCGTGCGCCTGCCGCGCCGGGCGGGCGTGCTCGCGGTCGGCGTGGTCGGGCGGGGATTCGGTCGGTACGACATGGGGCCTCGGCGGTTCGGGGGCGGGGGCACAGAGCTGCGAACGTAGACGAGGCGGCCGTTTCGCGACGTGACCAGTGCCACGAAAAAGCCCTATGGGTACCATTTGTGAGGATAACCACTGTCCCCGGGCCGCCCCGGGGCGGGCAGCGGCCCCGGGTCACGGAATGTGCACGGACCGGCACTCGGCTCCTCCGGAGACATGAACTGGCTTACGCGGCCGGGCCGTTGGGACGTAGGTTGAGCGGCGGACACCGCACACCTCAGGTGAAGGACGAACGCTACCCATGCCAGACCAAGCAATGACCCCCGGACCGGCCGCACAGCAGAAGATCGACACATCGGTGCCGCACTCGGCCCGGATCTGGAACTACTGGCTGGGCGGCAAGGACAACTACCCCGTGGACGAGGAGGCGGGCGACGCGTACACCGCCGTCTTCCCCGGCATCGTCACCATCGCCCGCAGCAGCCGCGCGTTCCTGCGCCGCAACATCACGTACCTGGTCTCCGAGGCGGGCATCCGGCAGTTCCTGGACGTCGGCACCGGCCTGCCGACCGCTGACAACACCCACCAGGTCGCCCAGCGGATCGCCCCCGAGGCCCGGATCGTCTACGTCGACAACGACCCGATGGTCCTCGCGCACGCCCACGCTCTGCTCTACTCCACGCCGGAGGGGGTGACCGCCTACGTGGACGCCAACGTGACCGACCCGGACCGCATCCTGGCGGAAGCCTCGAAGACGCTGGACCTCACCCGGCCCACCGCCCTGATCCTCAGCAACATCCTGGGCCATGTCGCCGCGCACGACGAGGCGCTCTCCATCGTCACCCGCCTGATGGACGCGCTGCCGTCCGGCAGTTACCTGTCCATCAACGACGGTTCGCGGGGCATCGACCCGGTCTTCGAGCAGGCGCAGGACGCCTACAACGAGAGCGGTGCCGTCCCGTACAACCTGCGCAGCATCGACGAGATCACGGCGTACTTCGACGGTCTGGAACTGGTGGACCCCGGTGTGGTCTCGGTCCCCCTCTGGCGTCCGGAATCCACCACCCCGGCTCCGGAGCCCATCGGCGAGCACGGCGGCCTCGCCCGCAAGCCGTGACGCCCCGGGCCTGACTCGCGGGCTCGCACAGATCGATGTCGGCGGGGGCGCCGGGACCCGGTTCGTGCCGGGCCGGTGTCCCCGGCGCCTCGGAACGTTCGGCGGCAGCCGGTGTCCCGAGCCGATCGGTCAGGTCAGGTCAGGTCGAGGTGCGGTTCGAAGGCCCGCAGCAGGAGTGAGCGCATGCGGTCCGGCCGCATCTCGGTCGAGCCGGCGAGGATCTGCATCGCCAGGCCGTCGACCATCGCGGTGAAGCGGTCGGCGAGGGCCTCGATGTCCGCCTCGGGTGCCAGGCCATCGGACCGGCACTCGCGCAGCAGGTCCACCACCACCCGGTACCAGCCCGAGTAGATCCGCCGCTGCGCGGGCCGCAGCCCGGGTTCGAGCATCGCCTGGTTCCAGAACTGGATCCACACCGACCACTCGTCGATGTCGTCGGCGGTGAGAGGGAGTTGGACCTCGATCAGGCGGCGCAGCTTGTCCCGTGCGGAGGTCGCCCGGCCGAACTCCTCGTCGAGCCGGGTGCGGAACCGCTGTGCGTAGTACTCCAGCGCCGCGTGCAGCGTGGCTTCCTTGCTGGGGAAGTGGTAGTGCACCGTCGCCGTGCTGGTCCCGCAGTAACGGGCGATGTCCGAGACCCGCACGTTGTGGTAGCCGCGGCGGGCGATGAGGACGGTCGCGGCCTCCAGGATCTGGTCCTGCCGTTCCTGTGCCGTCACCGGCTGCGCCCGGTCCCGCCCGGTGTCGGGCGGAAGTACGGGCTCGGGGCCGGTTCCCTCGACGAGGTACTCCGTGGACACCCCGCAGGCCTTCGCGATGGCGGCGATCTCCTCGTCGCGCAGCCGCCGGGTCCCGCGCAGCGCCTTGGACAGGGCGGTCGGGTCCATGCCGATCCGGTGGGCCAGTTCGCGCTGGGAGACGGCGGCGGCCCTGATCGCCGTACGGACGCGTTCCGGCAGATCGGTGACGGTTCCGGCAACGGTCTCGGCCGGCCGCTCTTCGATGCTGGTCATAACCCGGCCAGTATGTCAGGCACGGCGGTTCACCCCGGGTGGACGACGGCCGTCAGGGCGCTGATCACCTCGGCCGCGGCGCGCTCGCCCGACGAGATCGCCCCGTCGATGTAGCCGTTCCACACCGAGGCGGTCTCGGTCCCGGCCCAGTGGACGAGCCCGGACGGTTCCCGCCAGCCGTCCCTGCCGTGCCGGGTCCAGCCGCCAGGGGTCACGAAGCACTCGTAGCCGCCGATGGTCCAGCCCGTCCGCGGCCAGATCTTCTCGACGTAGTCGACGGGCGCTCCGGCCCGGGGTCCGGCCACCGCGGACAGGGCACCCAGCACCTCGTGGCGGCGCTCGGTGTCGGTCCCGGCGGACCAGCGGTCGAGCCGGTCGCCGTAGACGAACGCGACGAGCACGCCGTGCGAGGCGTCCTCGGGAGAGTTGTCGAAGACGACGCCGACCGGGCTGTCGCCGTAGAGCGTCGCGATCCCGGAGCGTCCGGCCGTGCGCCAGAAGGGTTCCTCGTAGACGGCGTGCACCTTGGCGACCCGGCCCATCGGCGAGTGGCGCACCCAGCCGCGCCGGCCGGTGGGGAGGACCGGGTCGAAGGCGATCCGTTCGATCGCGGCCGGTGGTACGGCGACCACGGCTCGCTTCGCGCGGACGACGGTGTGGCCGGTGTACGCCTCCACGCCGTGCGCGGTCCGGCGCAGGGAGAGCACCGGTTCGCCGAGCCGGACCCGTCGGCCCAGTGACTTCGCGAGCGCGTGGGCCACCGCGTCCGCTCCGTCGGAGAAGCGGGCGTCCTGGGCGCAGTCTCGGGTCTCCATCAGCTGTTCGTAGCCGCCGCCCGAGGCCAGGTAGAACAGCACGTGGAAGAAGGAGATCTCGCGCGGTTCGGCGCACCAGACGCCCTGGATCGCGAGCGCCAGCCGTTGGAGGGCGTCCGCGTCGGCGGTCTGCGCGCGGAAGAAGTCCTCGGCCGACAGGGCGTCGAACTCGGCGAACCGCGGGGTGGACCACGGCTGTTCGAGGTCGACGGTGCGGGCGAGGTCGTCGAGCAGCGCGGTGACGCGTTCGTACTCCTCGATGCCCGGTCCGGTGTCCGGTGCGCCGCCCGCGTAGTCGACGCGGGTGCCGTCGGCGCGGATCTCGACGTGCCTGCCGGTCTCCCAGGTCGGGAACGTCCGGCAGCCGAAGCGGTCGGCCAGCGCGTGGAACCGTCGCTGGCTGGGACCGATCCACTGTCCTCCGTGGTCGATGCGCACGCCCGACGGGCTCACCTGGCTGAACACACGGCCGCCGACACGATCGGCGGCCTCCAGTACGACGACGTCGATCCCGGCGTCGGCCAGCCGCCACGCGGTGCTGAGTCCCGCGTATCCGGCGCCCACGACCACGACCTCGGTGTCGACGGCAGAAGTTTCGAGTGGTGTCACGCCGGTTACCGTGCCGCAACACTGACTTACCAGTCAAGACACTCCACAAAATTGCGATCGGACTCTTGACAGCACCTCCCGCCACAGCCAGTCTGACTCGCCAATCAGTCATTGCGTTTTCTTGTCGGTACCCGTAGACCAATAGATCGGGAGTGGCAATGACCTCAGATTCGCAACTCCGAGCGCGCGAGGCCCAGACGGACAAAGGCCTGCGCTCCGGCGCGCTCGGTATGGCCACCAGCCTGATCCTCGCCGTGGCGTCCGCGGCGCCCGCCTACAGCCTCACCGCGACCCTGGCCTTCGTCGTCGGATACGTCGGCTTCCAGGCCCCGGCCGTGGTGGTGCTCGCCTTCGTCCCGATCCTGTTCGTCTCCTTCGGCTACGCCGCGCTCAACCGCCGCGATCCGGACTGCGGCACGATCTTCACCTGGGCCACGCGCTCACTGAATCCGAGCCTCGGTTTCCTGGGCGGCTGGGCGATCATCGCGTCCTTCGTCCTGGTGATCGGCAGCCTCGCGCAGGTCGCCGGACAGTACGTGTTCCTGCTGGCGGGCGCCGAGAACATCGGTTCCGATCCGGCGAACTGGCGGGTGCTGCTGGCCGGCCTCGGCTGGCTCGCGCTGATGACCCTCGTCTGCTACCGCGGTATCGAGATCGCGGCGGCGGTCCAACGCGCCCTGCTGTTCCTTGAGTTCGGCATGCTCGTGGCCCTGTCCGTCGTCGCGCTCGTCAAGGTGTACGCCGGCAGCGCGCCGACCGGGACCCGGCGGCCGAGCCTGTCCTGGCTCAATCCGTTCGAGGGCGCGTCCCTGAGCGCGTTCGTCAGCGCGCTGGTGCTGATGCTGTTCATCTACTGGGGCTGGGAGACGGCGCTCACCGTCAACGAGGAGACCACCGACCGGCACCGCATCCCGGGCCGCGCCGCGACCTGGTCCACGGTGCTGCTGGTGACCCTGTACCTCCTCGCCACGTTCGCCGCGATCTCCTTCGCCGGCATCGGCGACTCCGGGATCGGCCTGAACAACCCGGACAACTCCGGGGACGTCCTCTACGGCTTCGGCACCGCGGTGTTCGGGTCGAGCGGTTTCGGCTCGGTGCTGTGGCACCTGCTGATCCTCATGGTCCTCACCTCGGCCGCCGCCTCGACGGAGACGACCGTACTGACCCTGAGCCGCACGATGCTGTCGATGGGCGACCAGGGCGCACTCCCCCGCGCACTGGCCCGGGTGCACCCGCGCTTCCGCATCCCGCACGTCGGCACGATCGCGGTCGGGGTGATCGGCGCGGTGGTGTACGTCGCGCTGAACTTCCTCGGCCACGGCCTCGTCCTGGGCGACGCGGTGTCCGCCTGCGGAGTGCTGATCGCGTTCTACTACGGCCTCACCGGGCTCACCTCCGCCTGGGTCCACCGCAACGAGCCGCGCGCCAAGGCGTCGGCCCTGTGGCTGACCGTGGTCCTCCCCGCGATCGGCGGGGTCGTCCTGCTCGCCGCGGGAGCCTGGAGCCTGGTGCAGGCGTGGGATCCGGTCAACAGCGGTACGAGCTGGACCCTCCCGTTCTCCTCGGGATCCCGCGTCGGCGGCACGTTCCTGATCGGCACCGGGACGCTCCTGCTCGGCCTGCTCGCCCTGTCGATCTGCCGGCGCCTGTATCCCGCGTTCTTCGCCCGCCGGTCGACTCCCGCAGTTCAGAGCTGAGTTCGGATCCTCCGTCCTACGACCCCTTGAGGTTCATCACTCATGACCCTGCCAGGCACGGGCCGGCCCGCCTATCAGGTCGTCGATCCCGCGACCGGCGAACCGGTCCGCTCCTTCCCCTACGCCACCGAAGCCGAGGTCGCCGACATCCTGGACGCCTCGCAGGCGGCGTATCTCGACTGGCGGGAGCGACCCGTCGCCGAACGCGCGGATCTCGTCCGCCGGGCGGGCGCGGTGCTCCTACGACGCTCCCGTGAACTGGCCGCGACCATGCGGCTGGAGATGGGCAAGCCGCTCTCCGAAGGGATCGACGAGATCGAGTACTGCGCGTCGATCTTCGACCACTACGCCGACCAGGGCCCTGCCCTGCTCGCGGACGAGGAACTCGCGCCCCGTGGCGACGGCCGGGCGATCGTCCAATCCCGGCCGATCGGCCCCCTGTTGGGTGTCATGCCCTGGAACTACCCCTGCTATCAGGTCGTGCGCTTCGCCGTCCCGAACCTCGTGCTGGGCAACACCGTGATCGTCAAGCACGCCGAGTCGGTCCCGCTCACCGCCAACGCACTTGAGGAGGTGTTCCTCGACGCGGGCCTGCCGCACGGGGCCTGTCTCAACGTCTTCGCCACGCACGAGCAGGTCGAGTCCGTCATCGCCGATCCCCGCGTGCAGGGTGTGTCGCTGACGGGCTCCGAGCGTGCGGGCTCGGCCGTCGCCGCGGCGGCGGGCCGACACCTGAAGAAGTGCGTGCTCGAACTCGGCGGCTCGGACCCGTTCATCGTGCTCGACTCCCCCGACGTCACCGCCGTGGCAGTGCTGGCCTGGCGTACCCGCATGCACAACAACGGGCAGGCCTGCACCTCGAACAAGCGCATGCTCGTGATGGCCGACATCTACGACGAGTTCGTGACCGCGCTCGTCACCGAGGCCGAGGCCGTCGACACCGCCGTACATCCTCCGCTGGCCTCCCGCGCGGCGGCCGAGCACCTCGCGGCCCAGGTCGGGGACGCCGTCGCCAAGGGCGCCCGTCTGCTCGCGGGCGGTGTCCTGGCATCGGACGGGTCGGCCCGCTACTCCCCCGCCGTCCTGGTGGACGTCACGGAGGACATGCGGGCCTGGCACGAGGAACTGTTCGGGCCGGTGGCCGTCGTCCACCGCGTCACGCACGACGAACACGCGGTCCGACTCGCCAACTCCACCCCGTACGGGCTCGGTTGTGCCGTCTTCAGCGCCGATCCCGAGCGGGCGCGCCGCGTCGCGGAGCGCCTGGAGACCGGTATGGCGACCATCAACACCCCGTCCATGGACGGACCCGAACTGCCCTTCGGCGGCGTCCGACGCTCCGGCTTCGGCCGCGAACTGGGCCCGGGAATCAGCGAGTTCATCAACAAGCGGCTCGTGTGCACGGCGGTGCGGCCCCATGTCTGATCAGTTCGGCGCCGCGGATCACCGCGGCGGCCCGCCGTCGGCATCCGAGACCGGGAGACCGTCCGTGTCCTTTCCTCAGGCCTTCGTCGACCCCTCGTCCATAGCCGTCGTCGGTGCCACCGAGGACCGCGCCAAATGGGGCTACTGGCTCGCCACCGGCGCCCTCGCGGGAGCCGACCGGCGGCAGGTGTGGCTGGTCAACCGCCGTGCCGCGCAAGTCCTCGGGCAGACCTGCCGTCCGGCGGTGGGCGATCTGCCGGAAACCCCCGACCTCGTCGCCCTCTGCGTTCCGCCGCAACACGTCCTTCCCGTCGTCCGGGACGCTCTCGCCAAGGGATGCCGCGCGTTCCTCTCCATCACCGCGGGACTCGGAGCCGACGACGCGCAACTCGCCGCGCTGCTCCGCGAGTCGGACGCACGGATGATCGGGCCGAACAGCCTCGGACTGTTCAACGCTTCCACGCAACTCCGGCTCGCCTGGGGGAACTTCACGCCCGGAAGCCTGGCGATCGTCTCACAGAGCGGTCAGTTGGGCTCCGAGATCGCCGGCCTCGGCGCACGGGCCGGACTGGGCGTGTCCCGCTTCTACTCGGTCGGCAACCAACTCGACGTGGGAGCCGCCGACGTACTCGAATCCCTCGTCGCCGACGAACACACCACCACGGTCGCGCTCTACCTGGAGAGCTTCGCGGACGGAACGCGCATCGTCGCCGCCCTCGAAGCCCTCCGCCGCGCCGGCAAGCACGCGCTGGTCCTCACCACGGGCGCAAGCGAGGGCAGCCGTCGGCTCGCGCGGTCCCACACCGGTTCGATGACCTCGGCGCTCGACGTCGTCGACGCGGCGTGCCGCGCCGCCGGAGCCCTCCGGGTGGCGTCACCGCGCGAACTCGTCGACTCTGCAAGGGTGTTGGACGCGACCGCTCCGCCCGGCGGACACCGGGTCGCGATCATCAGCGACAGCGGCGGACAGGGCGGGATCGCCGCCGACCTCGCCGCCGGACGGGGACTCCGCGCACCGGTCTTCACCGACCGACTGCAGACCGGTCTGCGTGCTCTGCTCCCCGCCGCCGCGGCGGTGTCCAATCCGGTGGACCTCGCGGGCGCGGGGGAAGCGGATCTCCAGGTCTACGCCCAGGTCGTCGAGTTGGTGACCGCCTCCGGCGAGGTCGACTCGGTCGTCCTGTCGGGGTATCTCGGCTGCTACGGCGAGGACTCGCCGAGCCTCGTGGAGGCCGAGTCCGCCGTGATCGACCGCCTCGGCCGCCGCCACCGGACGGACGCCGCGCACGTGCCCCTGATCTTGCACAGCATGAGCGCCGCATCGCCGGCGGTCGCCCGGCTGCGGGAGCACCGCGTCCCGGTCTTCGACACCATCGACGCGGCCCTGGGCGCGCTGGGCCATGTGTCGCGGCTGAGCGGGCGGCCCCGCCCCGCGCCGACGACCGTACGGACCGCAGCGGGCGTCCCGGCGCCGGGCTACTGGGCGGCCCGTACGTTCCTCAGTGCCCTCGGTGTCGCGATGCCCGAGGCGCGGCGGGTCACCGACGCGGCCGGGGTCGCGGAGGCCTGCGTGTCCCTGCGACCGCCGCTGGTGCTCAAGGCCGGATGGATCGAGCACAAGAGTGAACACCAGGCCGTCAGAACCGGGTTGGGCCCGGACACCGCCGCTGCCGCGTTCCGCGAGATGTACGAGCGGCTCGGGCCGGGCGAGTACGTCGTCGAGGAGCAGGACACCCGGCCGGGCGTCGTCGAGATGCTGATCGGCGGGCGCCGGAACCGTGACTTCGGTCCGACCGTGGCCGTGGGCCATGGCGGGGTCCATGCCGAACTCTGGCGTGACGTGTCTGTGGAGCTGGCACCGGTCGACCGGCGGACGGCGGCCGGAATGCTCGACCGGCTGCGCTCGCGCCGACTGCTGGACGGCTGGCGGGGACAGCCTGCGGTCGACGTCGAGGCGCTGATCGACGCGATCGTCGCCGTGTCGGAGGCGATCGCGTCGACGCCCGGGGTGGCGGACATCGAGGTCAACCCGATCCGGGTCGGGGCCGAGGGCGCACTCGCCGTAGACGCGCTCGTCGTCTCCGGTGCCGCACAAGCCGTACCACAGACAACCGGGGCGAACGGCCACCGGGACACCACCGAGGAGCAGGAGATATCGCGTGAGCACGTCCACTGAGCCCTGGCCGCTGACCGATGAACAGCGGGCGATCGTCGAACTGTGCCGGGAATTCGCCGCGAACGAGATCCGGCCGCACGGACGCGAGGTCGACGAGCGGGACATCGAGTCGCCCCTGGACATCTTCCGGGCCGCGGCCAAGGTCGGCATCACCGACTTCATGCTGCCCGAGGAGTACGGCGGCGGCGGATTCACCGATGTCGTGACCCAGTGCCTGGTCCAGGAGCAGATGTGCTGGGGCGATCCGGGCATCGGCAACTTCGTCTGCTCCAACGGGTTCTTCGCCGACCCGCTGCTCGCGCTCGGCACCGAGGAGCAGAAGGCGGAGTGGCTGCGTCCGCTCGCCGGTCCGAACCCGCTCTGCACCGCGCTGGCGACGACCGAACCGGAGTCGGGTTCCGATGCCGCGTCCATCGTCACCACCGCCGTCCGGGTCGAGGACGGTTACTCGATCAGCGGGCAGAAGGTGTGGATCTCCAACGCCGGACTCGCCGACCAGTACGTGGTGTTCGCCAAGACCGACCCCGGTCGTGGGTCCTCCGGGGTCACCGCTTTCCTGCTGCGCAAGGGTGCCGAGGGGATGAGGTTCGGCGAGCCCATGCGCAAGATGGGGCAGCGCGCGATCGTGTGCCGCGAGATCTTCTTCGACGAGGTCTTCGTGCCCGAGTCCGACCGGCTCGGGGACGAGGGGCAGGGCTTCCGCGGGCTGATGAGGACGTTCGACATCTCGCGGATCGTGCTGGCCGCCGCGGCGACCGGCGCGGCCCGTGCGGCCTACGAGTACGCGCTCGACTACGCCCGCGAGCGCAAGCAGTTCGGCAAGCCGATCATCGAGCACCAGGCCGTCGCGTTCCGGCTGGCCGACATGGCGACCCGGATCGAGTCCGCGTGGCTGCTGACCCTGCACGCGGCACGGCAGATGGACGCCGGGGCGGACGCCACGAAGCTCGCCGCCATGGCCAAGCTCCAGGCCTCGGAGACCGCGATGGCGGTGACCTGGGGCGCCGTCCAGACGCTCGGCGGGTGGGGCTACTCGCGCGAGTTCCCGGTCGAACAGTGGATGCGCGACGCCAAGTTGGAGGAGATCGAGGAGGGCACCTCGGACATCATGCGGCTGATCATCTCGCGACGCCTCTGACGAGCCCGAAGCCTGTGCCGTCCCTGCCCCCGCAACAGGAGTGACATGACCTTCCAGAACGAGTTCACGGAGATGTTCGGCGTCGAACATCCCATCGTGTGCGGCGGAATGCTCGCGGTGGGCACCGCCGAGCTGATCTCGGCCGTCGCGAACGCCGGCGCGCTGGGGTTCCTCAGCGCGCTGACCCAGCCCACCCCGGAGGCGCTCGCCAAGGAGATCGCGCGCTGCCGTGAACTGACCGACAGGCCGTTCGGCGTCAACCTCACCATCCTGCCCACCATCGAGCCGGTACCGTACGACGACTACCGGGCGGTCATCATCGACTCCGGTGTGAAGGTCGTGGAGACGGCGGGCAGCAACCCCGCGCCGCACCTGCCGGCGTTCAAGGAGGCCGGGGTGAAGGTCGTGCACAAGGCCGTCGCCGTCCGGCACGCGCTGAAGGCCGAGGCACTGGGCGTCGACGCCGTCAGCATCGACGGGTTCGAGTGTGCCGGGCACCCCGGTCAGGACGACGTCCCCGGCCTCGTGCTGATCCCGGCCGCCGCCCGCAGGCTGCGCATCCCGATCATCGCGTCCGGCGGCTTCGCCACCGGCTCGGGCCTGGTCGCGGCCCTGGCCCTCGGGGCGTGCGCGATCAACATGGGGACCCGGTTCGAGGCGACGGAGGAAGCACCGATCCACCCGAACGTGAAGGCCCGGATCGTCGCGAACGACGAGCGCGGCACCCAGATCGTGTTCCGGGAGTTCGGCAACACCGCCCGGGTGGCGCGCAATTCGGTCTCCCAGGACATCGCCCGCCTCGGCGCGCGCCCCGGGGCCGCCTTCTCCGACGTCGCCGAGCTGGCCTCCGGGAGACGCGGCCGACAGCGAGTGCTGCGTGAGGGCGATGTCGAGGGCGGCATGTGGTGGGCCGGCCAGGCCCAGGGCCTCATCGACAGCGTGGAGAGCTGCAAGACGGTGGTCCGCACCATCGTGACGGACGCGGAGAGCATCATCAGCGATCGGCTGCGGGGACAGCTCGCAGGGGTACCGGTTCCGGCCGGAACCGACCACGTACCGTACTGATGCTCCGCACAGATCCGATCCGCTTCGGAGGCCCTGCCCCATGGCCCGCCTGTACGTCCGCTCCGGCATCGCCCCCGACGATCCGGACGCGGCCTTCCCCATCCTGGTCGTCGATCCGGACGGCACCCCGGGCGAGCGTGCCATGGCCCGGCTCGGTGGTCACTGCTACGAGGGCGAGGGGGCGTTCTACCTCGTGCGGACCGACGGCTGGGCCGAGCGGTCGCTCGACGCCGGACGGCTGGTGGTCGGCGTAGCCGTCTTTCCCGCGCCGCTCCGGCAGGCGGGCGTGGACCCGGCGGAGTTCCCCGAACGGTCGGGCATCGACCCGGACGCCGTGCTGCTTCTGTCGGCCCGGACGACGGTCGATCCGGCGCTCTGCGCGCGCCTGAGCGAGCCGACCGCCGTGTTCGTCGGCGGACCCGACGTCACGCTCGACGAGCTCCTCGCCGACGACGAGGAGTGGCCGATCATGCTGGCTCCCCCACCGCCCGAGGCTTGACCGCCGTCAGGACAGCATGGTGGTGCACTGAGCGACGGCAACACCACCGCACCGGCCCTCCGAGCGACATCCGAGGAGAACCGGCACGCCGGTTGGCTGGAGCTGTTCTTCGACCTGGTCGCCGTGGCCGGGGCGGGCACAGGTCGCGCACCTGCCGCACGGTGTCCCGGACATCTCCGACCTGGGCGTGTACGCGTTGCTGTTCCTGGCGTTCTGGACGGCCTGGATCGTCTTCACCCTGTACGCGAACGTGGCCCACGAGAACACCCACGTCCGTACCGCGCCGGCCGCGATGTTCGGCATGGCCGTCATGGCCGCGGCGGTACCGGGGGGCACGAGGGCGACGACCAGCACGCGCGCGTGTTCGCGCTCGCCCACGTCCTGATCCGGGGACCGGCGAGCCGGGCCTGGCAGCACCGCCGCCAGATCCTCGTCGAGTGGCCGACCGCCCAGCTGTCGCTCGGCGTGATCCCGTGGATCGTCTCCCTCTGGGCCCACGACCCGATGCGCCACTGGCTCTGGGCTCTCGGTATCGCCCTCGATCTGTACGTCACCTTCGCCGTCTCCGCACGCGACCTCGTCGAGCACCAGGAGGCCCGGGAGCGCCACGACGACCGAACCGCGCGGCGCGGCTTCGCGGGGCGCCCGTCGCTTGCGCGGTCGCAGACGGAGCACCTGGGCGAGCGGCTCGGCCTCTCAAGCGAGAGCCGTCGCACGCAGGCGAGTCGGTTGGGCACTCACCGCCGCAACCAAGGCATCCAGGCGATAGTCCGTCAAATCCATGACATAGAGGTCCTCGAAGCGCAGCGGTATCCGATCTGCGTCCAGCGGAAGTGTGGAGAGATCGAATGCTCCGAGTGAGTCCATGGCCGTCCGGCCTATCTTGATCATTGCCTCCTTGCGGACCCACTGGCGGAGGAAGGCGAAGTCCGGGTCCGGATGCGCAGTCACCAGCTCAAGCTCAGCAGCGGTGAGCACGCGATGCATGACCTCGACGCCCCGGCTCTGCGCGCGGCGCTCCACGTCAATGCCCACCGGAATGTGACCGGCGGCAGCGGCCACCACACCGTCAGCGTGCGAGAGGCTCAGGTGCACGTCTGGCCGGTCGGTGAGCAGCGGCCGGCCATGGTCGGTTTCGCGGCACTCCGGGCAGTGCTGAGCGAAGGCCACCCCCGCCGGGACGACGCCGAGTAACTGCCCTGCGCAGAGCCGGACCAGGACGTGCGCAGCGATGAAGTCCCGACGCGCTCCTTCCCGGTGAAACCGCGCAAGCCGCGCCCGCTCCCCCTCATTCAGCAGGTGCAGCCCCGCCAGCGGATGCCGCAGCACCTCGTCAGTGCTTGCCACCACAGCCAACGGGCCGGCCGCGTCAAACATCGCTCCCCCGTCTCGTCCACGCTCAACTTCTGATGTTCAACCGATGGGCTGACGAACGGCTGGTTAGTAGAAGGTGCCCGCACCTTCTTGGTGGGCGAGTTCGTCGTGGGGAGCCCGGTGCAGCGCAGTGGCGGTGGCGACGAGATTCCCGTCGCGGAGGAACGTCGCCACCGCCACCGAGCAGTCCAGACCCTCGGCCGCCGTGATCGCGGCCGCGGATTCACCTGCCAGGTGCTCGACACGGTCGGGGTCCAGCGACACTCCGAACGGAACCGCGACGACCAGGCCGTTGGCCATGAGCACCCGACGCACCACGTCGGCCGCGAACTCGCCGTCGAGCAAAGCGGAATCGGCGGAACCCGGCCAGTCTGCTGGGTCGACGCAGGCCAGCACGAGCAGCGGAACCCTGGCCGGAACCAGTGGCGCCTTGCTGAGCAGCCTGCGCACCGCCTCGCCTGCCAGGGCGACCGGGTCGGCGTTCGGCGCAGCGGTCACCGTGACCGTCGCGCCCGTCCGTACTCCCGTCACCAGGCCAGGCGCAACTCGGCGAACCCGCGCAGCATCGGGTTCATCACCCGTTTCGGCTCGGAGTCCGTCGCTCTGAGGTCGGGGAACCGGTTCAGCAGCAGGCTGAGCGCCACCTCGGTCTCCATCTCGGCCAGCGCAGCACCAAGACATATGTGGGGACCGTAACCGAGCGCGACATGGCCGATCGGATTGCGGGTGATGTCGAACCGGTCAGGGTCGGCGAAGACCTCGGGGTCGCGATTGGCCGAGCCCAGAATCGTCACCACACCGTCGTGGGCCTTGATCTCCGCGCCCAGGTATTCGAAGTCCTCGCGCGCCACCCTGCGGATGAACTGCAAGGGGCTCTCGAACCGCATCATCTCCCGGATGGCGCTGGTCATGAGGCTCGGGTCGGCCTTCAACTTCTCCAACTGGTCAGGGTGGTTCAGCAGTGTCCACAGCCCGTTGGCCGCCAGGTTCCTGGTCGTCTCGTGTCCGGCCACGATCAGCTGGGCGCAGTTGGCCAGTACCTGCTCGTCCGTCAGTTGCTCGCCGTTCTCGCGGACGCCGATCAGCAGGCTGATCACGTCGTCACCAGGATTGGCCCGCCGTTCCGGCAGCAGCTCGCGGAAGAACTCGGTCATCGACAGCAGCCCGTGCTGGGCAGCCCTGGCCACCTCCAGCGTCGGCCGCAACGAGCCGGCGAACAGCACGATGTCGTCCGACCAGGAGACGAAGGCGCTCAGGTCGGTTGCCGGCACGCCGAACATCGTGGCGATCACCGCGGCCGGAAACGGCTGAGCGAAGTCGGTCATGAAATCCCCCGACCGCCGCTTCGCCATCTCGTCGATCAGGCCGGCGGCGATCTCGGTGACCTTCGGACGCAGTGTGGCAACCAGCTGCCGGGTGAAGCCCTTGTTCATGAGCTGGCGCAGCTGCCGGTGCGTCGGCGGGTCCTGCAGCACCACCCAGCCTGCGACCGACTCGTTGAAGGGCCGGAACTCGGCACGGTGCTCCTGCGGGAACTGGTTGATGAAACCAGGGGCCTTCAGTGCCGCTGAGAACCTGTCGTCACGCAGCACATTGATCACGTCGGCGTAGCGCGGTATGAACCAGGTCCGCCCGGCGTTCGCGTCGGAGAAATGGAGGGGCGCCGACGTCCGCATACTGGCGTAGACCGGGTACGGGTCGCGCATGAAATCCTCGGTGATCTGCATACCTCTTGCCCTTCGTCAGTTTTCGCTGCGCTGCAGGCCGATGGCGCCCCAGCTGAACGGGCCGGTGGACAGCACCAGCACCCGGTCACCGGCGGCGACCTCCGCCGAATCGGTCAGGGCGGCCAGATTGATCAGGCCGTCCGCGGTGAACACATGGCCGTGCCGGGGCGCCGTGCCGCGGAACACCCTCTCGTGCGGAATCCCTGCCAGATCGGCGAAGTCGCCCAGGCTCGACGTGCTGTAGTTGTTGGCCACCAGCCACTGGTAGGAGCTCGGCCCGGTGCCGGACGCCTGGTAGAGCGCGGTAAGCGAGCCGCGTACCCCCGTCATGAATTCGAGGTACTCACGCAGGCCCGTGCCACGCCCGGCGGCGGACATCGCCGGGACCGCGCAATGCCCGATGCCCTCCACCGTGAACGGTCCGCGATGCACCGTGGACAGTAGACACGCAGCCGTCCCGTCGCCGTTGACGGTGACCGCGTTCGGCATCGCCCGGTACTCTCCCGGCCGCTTCGGCACCGCGTCGGCCACCACCACGAGCACGGTCCGCACGCCCGTGGACGCGAGCAGCGCTCGTGCCAGGCGGAAGGTGCCGGCCAGGTTTCCCGACTCGCCCAGCCACACTCCGTACAGCCGGGCACCGGCCAGCCCGAGCCGGTCCAGCATTCTTCGCACGCCCTGGTCACCAGCCGGTTCGCTGCGGTGGCTGCATGTGCCGTACACAACCGCATCCACCTCACCGCCGGTGAGGCCGCTGCGGAGCAGCAGTTCGGCCACCGCGTCCGCCGCCAGCTCCGACGGCGGCCGGTCGGCGACCGAGCAGGTGTCGAACCCGTACTCGCGCAGCCGCTCGGCCAGCGCACCCCGGCCGGCCACCTGCTCGACAGGCACCAGCTCACCCACCGCGTAGGCGGGCTCGGACAGCATGACCGGGGTCACGGCGCAGAACAGGTGTAGTGCGCCAGTACCTTGCTGATCAGTCCTTCGTCGTTGACGAACAGCACCTCGGCCACCATGCGGCCTCCGACGCTGCGCATGTAGATCGTGACGCTGTCCACGCAGCGCAGCACATCGACGATCTCGAACCGGAGGTCGGGGTTCCTGGCCAGCGCGGTGCCGAAGTACTTGCGCAGGCCCTCCCGGCCGCGCACCACGTCGCTGCCGACCACCTGCCCAGCGAACGGAGACACCAGCTCGACGTCCTCGGTGTACAGCTGGAGGATCTCCTCCAAGTCGTGCTTGTTCCACACCTCGATGTGGTGCTCGACGAAGGCGACCGCTTCCTGCCCGGTCCACGGCATCGTCATGTTCTCCAATCTCCGTCACAGCTTGCGCAGGACGGTCGAGCTGAACAGATGGTTCGCGCCGATGCCGAGCACCAGGGCGAGTTCGCCCGCCGTGATCTCTTTGCTCTCGGCCAGCGTCGCCAGCGTGATGAGCTGGTCGTATGCGAAGCAGTGCCCGAAGCCGGCGATATTGCCGGTGGGCACTCGGGAAAACGGGATATTGGCAACCCCCGCGTAGTTCCGCAGCACCGGCAGGGTGAGGTTCGCCAGCACCAAATGGCTGAAGCTCTCCGGCCGGAGCCCGGTACTCGCGTAGGTGTCGGTGCACAGCTGCTCCAGCCGGGCCGCGAACAGGTCCATGAACCGCAGCGTGTGCTTCACGGGATCAAGCGCCGAAAGTTCGGGCTCGACCAGGTGGCCGACGTGGTCGACCGTGTATCCACCCTCCGCGTCGGTGCTGACCACGCAGCTCAGGACGGTGTCGCTGAACACCGACGCGGCTGCCGGCAGCAGTCGGCCGGCGCGGCTCTCGTCCAGAGCATCCGCTCCGAGCAGCAGGACGGTGCTCATGCCCTGACTGCGGATCAGCGAGGTGGCGATCATGAGGGCGTAGGAGAAGTTGCTGCACTGGGCCTGGAACAGTCCGACCGGCAGCGCCTTCCCCATGCCCAGCTCTCGGCAGAGACCGACCAGGTCACTGTGGTCGTCGTAGCTGGAGAACGTGGAGGAGAAGAACAGCACGGCATCCACGGCGGACGGTTCGATACCGGCGGAGTGAAGTGAGTCGCGGGCGCAGTCGGCGAAGTACTCCCGTACGGGTCTGTCCAGGACCGAGTACCTGGTCAGTCCGCCCTGGCTCAGCGTGGCAAGATCCGCCAGGCCGGCCAGCCCGCGCTCCGTCAGGTCGACGAGGTCCCGCCACTGCCCGTGCCGGTAGCTGACTCCGCTCAGCACAACCGGAGCCGCGCTCATCCGACCCGCTCCCCGGCCGGCAGAGCGGCACGGTCGATCTTGCCGTTCACCGTGGTCGGCAGGTGCGCGACGAGCTTGAACCGCGCCGGGACCATGTACCTCGGGAGCGTCCCTGCGCAGTGCCGCCGCATCTCGGCGTCCAGTCGGCCGGTATCCAGGTCCCGGCCTGGTGCGGGCAGGACGAACGCCACCAGCCGCGGCTCCTCACCGGAGGCGTCGAGCACGGTGGCCGCGGCCGCCACTGCGGGGTGGGTCTGCAGGTGCAGGTCGATCTCCTCCAGTTCGATGCGGTGGCCGAGGAGTTTGATCTGGGTGTCCGCCCTGGAGTGGAAGTAGTGCTGCCCGGACTCATCGGTGTAGCCGAGGTCGCGGGAACGGAACGCGAGCACGCCCGGCCCGGACAGCGGGCTGGGCACCAGCGCAGCCGCGGTAGCCGCTGTGTCCTGCCAGTAGCCGCTGAACAACGCCTCGCCCTCGACATGGATCTCGCCGACCCGGACGGGCTCGGTGATCACCCGGCCTTCCTCGTCCACCAGGTACATGCGCATTCCGTCAATGGCCCGCTTGCCGAAGGGAACCCGTCCGTTTCGGTCCGTGAGTACGTCACCGAGCACGTTGTAGGCGCACGCGATCGACTCGGAGTGACCGAATCCGTTCACGAGCCGCAGTCCCGGCTTGGCCGCACGCAGCGCGTGCAATTCGCCGACCGGAAATCCCTCGCCGGCGTACAGCACGGTATCCAGCGGGGTGTCGGCCAGCCTTTCCAGCTGTTCGTCGACCAGCAGGGCACGCCAGATGGCGGGGACCCCGTTCATTTGCGCTACCTGGTGGCGCTGCAGGCCCCGGATGAAGCCGGCTGGCTGCTGGGCCAGCAGGCTGGACATCTGCACCAGGGTGCCGCCCGCGCCGAGCGCCATGCCGAGGTCGAGAAGGGAGAAGTCGAACTGCAGCGGCGCCATGCTGCCCAGCCGGACTCCTGGAGCGACACCGAAGCCGGAGAACCCGAGCCAGAACGACACCACGGCCCGGTGCGACATCATGATGCCCTTGGGCATCCCGGTGGAGCCGGAGGTGAACACGATGTACGCGAGGTCGTGTTCCGCCGGCGGCCGTGGCGCCGTTCGTGGACGGATGCGGCCGGTCAGGTGCAGACGGCTGTCAGCACCGATGAAGCCGGTCACGGCACAGGGGCTGCCCTCCGGCCCGGTCGCGCTGATGTGGGCAGATGCATTGACCCGGTGCAGCAGATGCGCCTTGCGTGCCGCGGGCAGCTCGGGGCTCATGTTCACGAAGATCACCGCACGGCTGGCGGCGGCCGTCATCAGCGCGACGGCCTCCGGCCGTGGTGACAGCTCCAGAACCACCACCTCGCCGGCTCTGAGGCCGTGCTCGTCCAGCGCGGTGGCGTACTCCTCGGTGAGCCTGGCCAGGTCGGCGTAGCTCAGCGTGAGCATGGCCGAGCTGACCGCAGGCGCCTGTGCCCGCTCGGCGGCGCGGCCGAGCAGGTAGGTGTGGAACAGTCGTGGCTGCCTGGCATCCGGCATGGTCACCGCTGGCCGCTCAGCGCGTTGTTGGCTGCTATCGCCGCCTGCTTCCGGGCCAGTTCGGCGAGGAAGTCCGCGACATGGTCGGCGTTACTGGTGAAGCTTGTCAGCGGCCCCGCAGGCGAGCGCAGGTCCACCTGTATGGAGTTCGCACGCAGCAGCGTGGCCAGCACGACGTTGCGGGCCGCGGCCTGCCGCACCAGGTCGGTCAGATCGGCCAGGGCAGCATCGGTGTCGGCTCGGACCAGGAAGTGGAGGTTGTGAAACCGGGCCGGGATGTCCGGTGACACGTTGAGCATGCCGCGGATGTCCAGCCGTCCGGACGACTCGACTTCGACGCCGGCCAGGGTGATGCCGTGCTCGGCAGCCAAGGCGCGCACCTGATGCGTGAGATCAGCGGAGATCGCGGCGAGCAGCAGCTCCTGCGGGTTGGGACCGCGATCGAGGCCGAGCATCTGCTTGGACTGGTCCACCACCAACGCCGGTCGCTCGCGGCGCAGTTCCCCGCCCGGGGCAAAGGTGGTCGTAGCGGTGGCCTGGACGCCGTACTCCCAGGTCAGCTCCGCGGTCAGATCCAACCGAGTGCCGCCGACACCGGCCGGTGCGGGTGCGACCTGGTCGAGCTCGACCGCATCCGGCGTGCCGTCGGGGCGGACCGCCATCGCGGCCAGCCGGTAGTTGCCCTCATCCAGGAACGCCCTGTGGTTGGGGCTGAAGCAGGTGACGAACTGACTGACCTCACTCACACTGTCCGCTGAGCCGTCGCAGTCGGCCTCGACGAGGTAGCGCACATCATGCAGGGCGGTCTCACCGCCGACCCACCGGCCGTGCTCGTCCACCTCCACAGCAGCAGTCACCGTCACCCGTAGCGAAGTAATCGTGACTCCGCGGGCGGAGTAGCCGTGCACGTGGGTGATCAGTACACAAGCGCCGAGCGCCGCCACCGCCGCCTCGTAGGCGGACAGGCCGCCGAGCAGATGAGCGCTGTCCTCAGTGAACGGAATCAGGAAGGAGCGGGCCATCCGCTGGGTGCCGTGGTGGGCGGTCCGGATGCTCACCTCCGCACCGGAAAGTCCCGGCACGGCAGAGGCGTTGAAATCGATCACCGCCTCGACCGGCTTGCCGCCGATCTCGTGCACCAACTCGGAGGCGCCGCTGATGTCAAGCCCGTTGCGCATAGGTGGTCCGCCTTCAGATTCCGTTGAGAGCCTGGTCGATGTCCGCGATCAAGTCGGCGGTGTCCTCCACTCCGACCGACAGGCGCACCAGCCCCTGTTCGATGCCGATGTCGCGGCGCTGTGCTTCAGTGAGAAAGCTGTGCGAGGTGTTGAACGGCAGGCTGACCAGCGACTCCACACCGCCGAGGCTGGTGGCCACCTGAGGGATGGTGAGCCGCTCAAGCAACTTCAGGGCTGCCTCGTCGCCGCCGACCACCTCGAAGCCGACCATGCCGCCGAAGCCGTTGCGGCAGATCTCCCGGATCCCCGGATACGCGTAGTCCGGCAGCGACGGGTGGTGCACCGTGCGCACCTTCGGGTGTCCGGCGAGAAACTCGGCCATCGCGTTGGCATTCGCCACGTGCGCCCGCATCCGCAACGCCAGCGTCTTCAGCCCGCGTTCTAGAAGGAAGCAGGGGAAGGCGTCGATCGATCCGCCGAACTTCAGCATCTGCTTCCACAGCCGGTCCATGTACTTTCGGGAGCCGACCGCAATGCCCGCCGTGACGTCGCTGTGTCCGCCCAGGTACTTGGTCGCGCTGTGGATCACCACATGCGCGCCCAGCTCCAGCGGGCGAAGGCAGTACGGGGTGAGGAAGGTGTTGTCCACCACCAGCAGCAGGTGGTTGCGCTCGGCGTACTCACCCAGCTCGGCCAGCGGTACCGCTTTCAGCAGCGGGTTGGTCAAGGTCTCGAAGAACAGCACCTGGGTCTCCGGCCGGACGGCCGAGACGATCGCTTCCATGCTGGTCGCGTCGGTGAACGTCACCTCACGGCCGAGCTGATACATGTCCTCGCGCAGCAGGTTGTAGCTGCCGCCGTAGACATCCCGGGAGGTGACGATATGTCCGCCGCGGTTGGTCAGGGCCAGCAGCGTCGTGGTGATCGCTGCCATGCCGGAGGCGAACACCACCCCGCTCTCCGCGTTCTCGAGTGCGGCGACCTTCTCCTGCACCACCCACTGGTTGGGGCTGCCGTAGCGGCCGTAGATCGGCACGTCCCGGATGTGCCCCTGGTCGAACGCTCCGTAGGTGTGCTCGTTGAACTCGAAGGTGCTGCTGGTGAAGATCGGCGTGCCGACCGCACCGGTCACCGGGTCGATATAGGTGCCGCTGTGGACGCTCTGGGTGCTGGGACCGACCACATCGTCGAACACCCGCTGTTGGGGCAGCCGCGGTCCCGGAACCCGGCCTCGCCCAAGGCTGTTCGACCAGGGCCGGTCCTCCCCCGGTCCCGCGGTGTCACCGATCGCTTTGGCCATGTTGCTGCCCCTTCCTCGTCGTCGGCGGCGGTGTCGCCGCCGGTTTCACGGTCGAAGCCCGTACCAGGAGGCTTCCGACGATGTTCTCGGCGTCCTGGCCGTGGAACACGTTGATGGCGGCGCGCCGCTCGCCGCTGTCGTCGCGCCGGGCGAACCCGATGCCGAGCCCGTGCACGCCTGCTACCGGACCGTGCGGCCCGAGCACCTTGCATGCCTCGTCCACGGAGATGCGGCCGTGCTCACGCTCCAGCGGGATGGGCGTGCCATCGGCTTCGACCACCTCGGGAGCGGTACCGCGGTAGCCGCTGGCCTGTACGACCACCGCGGCCCCGGCGATCGCCTGCAGCGCCTCGACCGTGCCGACCGGGCACAGCCGAACCCGGTCCTCGGTGCGGGCCAGGACCGCCATGCACAGCTGCCGAGCAGCACCGCGCAGGCCGCTGAACCGGTTCACCGCACCGGTCTCCGGGCAGACCACCGGTGGCTTCATCGGTGGCATCTTGGCGAGCAGCCCGGCCGTGGCGAGTTCGGCGACGCCCGAGAAGCCCAGTGCGATCTCCCGGTGCACCACGGTGATCTGGCCCGGCCGCACTGCGCCGCCGCACCTGGCGAGCACCAGGTCGGCCGCGGCGAACCCGCTGTGCGACCCGCCGAGGATCACCACCGAGCGGCCCGCCCGCACCGTGTGCTCGACCTGGTCGAGGTCTCCCGCCAGCAGGCGTGCGGACGGCACCAGCCGGTCGCCGGGCACTCCGTGCCGCGCGGTGTCCTCGGTGGCACCGGTGGCCAGCACGACTGTGTGGCTGCGCAGCACCGGCCGGTCAGCGGTGCACAGGCTGGTGAAGGTGCCGTCGGCGTTCCGCCGGACCTGGCGCACCTCACGCCCGTATCTGATCTCGCCCGTGGTGCTGTGCAGCCAGTCGGTGATCTCGTCCGCCAGGTCGGCCAAGTACTCCCCGACGTGCTGGAGCGGCACCCGCCGCTCGCCGTGCTCCACCAGTTTGCGCCCGGCCGGGCGGTCCAGCACGTCGCCGAACCGGCCCGCGGGATCGACCCCCGCGACGAAGTCGCGCGCCGGGGAGTTCGACTCGATCAGGAACGGGAACCGGCTGCTGCGCAGCACCGCGGGGCTGATGGCACGCTCGACGAACGCCATGCCGTGCGCGGCGATGCGGCCCAGTTCGCCCATCCGGTCGGCGGCCAAGGGCAGACCGAGCGTGGCCGGCCCGAATCCGATCACCTGCACCAGGGGGATCATCGGCGCACCTCCCGGCGGACCAGCGCGGCCACCTCGGCCGCCCGTGCCGGCTCGACAACGCTGAAGTGGTTACCGGCGATGGTGTCCCACCGTGCTCCGGGCAGCGTGGACGGGTCCACGGCAGAACGGAGCGGTACAAGGTGGTCCGGCCGATCGGCGCCGAAGCCGTCTTCGGCCGTGACGACGGTGACTGCCGGCTTCGTATCCGGGATGAACCGGTAGTCGCACAGTGCGGTGGCGTTGCTCCGGTACCGGTCGAACAGCCCGGCGATGGCAGTGTCGGAGATGTCGATCCCGTCGAGGTCGTTCCGCTGCCCGCCGGTCAGATCGCGGGCGAAGGCGCGCAGCAGTTCCTCTTCCGCCACGGGTCTGCCGGGTCGGCCTGGCAGCCACGGGTCAAGCATCACCACGGGCCAGAGGCCGTCAGCGAGCCGGGCCATTTCGTAGGCGACCGCCGCCCCGTACGACCATCCGACCAACCGCACCCGTGCGCCGGGAAACTCCGCGCTGACCTGAGCGTGATAGCGCCTGGCCATGCTCGGCACGGTGTGCTCGTCGGCCTGGTCCATGTCGGCGGCGATCCCGTACACCGCGTGGTCGGTGGCCAGTTCGCGCACCAGCGGCTGGTAGCACAGCACGTCACCGCCCACCGGGTGGATCAGCACCAGGGGCTCACCGCTGCCGTCCATGTACGTGACTTTCGTGGGCGCGGTGTGCCGACCGAGCACCGCGGCCAGGTCCCGGACGGTGCGATGCCGGTGGAGGGTGACCAGCGGCAGCCGGACGCCGAATTCCCGCTCGACCCGGTTCAGCAACACGGCGGCGGACACCGAGTGACCCCCACAAGCGAAGAAGTCATCGGTCACCCCACTCACCGGGAGGAGCTCGGACCACAACTCCAGGAGGGTCTGTTCGGCCGGGTCGGCGGGCGCCACGGCAGCGGCCGCGGGCTCGGGCCGGTGTGCCGCGAGCCGCGCCCGGTCCACTTTTCCGTTGGCGGTCAGCGGGAGGCTCTCGTGCACCGCCAACGAGACGGGCACCAGGTAGTCGGGCAACCGGGTGCGCAGGGCGGCCAGGAGGTCGTGAGGGTGCCGGGCGCCGGCCTTGTCGATCACCACGTGTCCGACGAGGCTGCTGCCGCGCTGGTCCCTGCGCACGACCGCGGCGGCGGCCCGCACTCCGTGCTCGTCGAGCAGCGCGGACTCCACCTCGCTCAGCTCGACCCGCATTCCGTTGACCTTCACCTGGCCATCTCGTCGGCCGAGGAACTCCAGCGTGCCGTCCGGCCAGTAGCAGGCCCGGTCGCCGGTCCGGTAGAGCCGGGTGCCGTCCTGCGGGTGCGTGAGGAACGCCGCCTGCGTCAGCTCCGTGTCGTTGAGATACCCGTCGGACAGGCCACGGCCGGTGATGTAGAGGTCACCGGGCACCCAGTCCGGACGGTCGGCCAGGTACTCGTCCAGCACTCGGAACCCCTGGTTGGCCAGCGGATGTCCGTACGGGACGCTGGTCCACTCGTCCGGCACCGGATGCGGCACCGGGTACCAGTTGGACCAGATCGACGCCTCGGTTGCGCCGCCGAGGCTGACCAGCCGGACCTGGGGCAGGCTCGCGGCGAGCCGGTCGCCGAGGTTGACCGGCACCCAGTCACCGCTGACCGTGGCCAGTCGCAGCGCCGGCAAGTCCTGGCGGATCGCCACCTCCCGATAGTCCAGCAGCATGCCGAGGTAGGCGGGGACGCTGTTCCACACGGTGACCTGCGCGGCGGCGCACAGCTCGTGCAGAGCGGCGATGTCATGGGAAGTGGTGCCCCCCGGCACTACCACCGTGCCGCCTGCGGCCAGGGTGCCGAAGACGTCGAACACCGACAGATCGAAGGTCGCCTCGGACAGCGCGAGCACCCGGTCGTCCGGCCCGATGCCGAACCGGGCCAGCAGGTCGGCGATGGTGTTCGCGGCGCTCTGGTGCCGGATCATCACGCCCTTCGGCTCCCCGGTGGTGCCGGAGGTGAAGATCACGTAAGCGAGCGACTCCGGGTCCACCGTGGGCAGTTGCGTGCCCGGTCCGTCCGGTCCTGCGGGAGCGGGGCGTTCGGCGAGTACGGAGCCGAGGTCGAGACAGTGCAGGTCTTCCGCCCCGGGGCGGCCGGCTGCGTCATCGGTGACCAGGTAGCGGGGGCGGGCCCGATTGATCACCTGGTGGACCCGGGCGGTCGGCCACTCGGGGCCGATCGGCACGTATGCCGCGCCGGCGGTCAGCACACCGAGCATCGCCGCCATCTGGCGCCAGCCCCGGCCCGCCTGCACCAGAACCAGGTCACCCGACGCGCACCCCGCCGTGAGCAGGGCGTGCGCGACGCGCGACGCTGCGTCGGCCAACTCGCCGTAGCTGACCGTCCGGTCGGGCGCGAGGACCGCGGGCGCGTCGGGAGTGCGCTCGGCCACGGCGAGCACCGGCCCGTGCAGGGTGGTCGGTGGAACGGGTACGGCCGTGTTGTTCACCTCGGCCCGCACGTCGAGCTGCGCGGCCGGGGCGCGGACCAGACAGGCATGCTGCCACGCCTCGGGGTTGCCGCACAGCGTGTGCAGCAGATCCCGATAGCCGGTGAACATCGCATCGACCAGGCCGGGCGGGTACACCTCGTCGACGGTGTCCCAGTTGGCGACCAGGCGGTTGTCGCTGTCGAAGACCTGGTGGTCGAAGCTGACCTGTGGGGTGTGGATGGTGCCGCCGATCCGCCGCCAGCCCAGTCGTTCCAGGAAGATGCCGTTCTTGCTGTCTCCGCCGATCACACTGGCGAACACCACCGGCATCGCCGGAGAGCGGCTCGCGCCGCGACGGCTGTTCAGCTCACGGATGCCGTCCACCCCGCTGTACGCGCCGTGCGCCATGTCGGCGACCAGCTGCGCGCCGAGCGACTTGGCCCGGCCGGCAAAGGTGTCGTGCCCGGCCCGGCACTCCAGCAGCAGGGTGTCGCTGCAATTGCCGAGGATGCGCGGCACGTCCGGGTGCAGCGGCTGCCGCTCCCCGTACATCACATTGAGTGTGAAGTCGGGTGACGCGCTGTAGTGCCGCAGAATCTCGCAGAACGCCGCGCACAGCGCGACCGTCACGGTGACCCCGTGCTCGGCGGCCTTGGCCTTGAACGCCTGCCACTGGTGCGGTTCGAGCACCACGGTGCGGCGGGTCATGCCGACCGCCGTCGGCTCGCCCTTCCTGCGGGGCAGGTCCGGGGTCGTCGGCAGCTCGGACAGCCGACGGAGCCAGTACTCCCTGCTGTCGGCGTCGCTGCCGGATGCCCGCCTTGCGGCGAGCGCCGCCCTGTAGTCCCGGTAGGTGTAGCGCAATTCCGGAAGCCGTTGTCCGGTCAGCAAGGCGCGCAGCTCGTCGGCGAAGAGGTCGCCGGAGGCGCCGTCGAACGCCAGCAGCCGGCCGCCGACCTGGATGCGGTGGCCGTCCACCAGCCGGAACACCCGGAACCACAGCACCGTCCCGGACCCGGGCGCCGGAACCTGATCCGACAACTCGGCGTAGCTCTCGCGCAGTGCCGCTTCGACCTCGCCGTCGGCCATGCCCCGCAGGTCCCGGTACTGCAGGGGCGGCTGCTCCGGTGGCGGCAGCACCCGCTGGGTGCCGTCCGCGGAGAACGCGGCGCGCAGCATCTCGTGCCGGCGCAGCAGGGCGAGGATCGCCGCGGTGAACCGCGGAAGGTCGAACTCGTCGGTCCAGTAGTCCTCGAAGAACACCGCCGGCCGGGTCAGGTCGAACCCACCGGTCTCGCCGAGCAGGTACGCCTGCTGCAGCGCGGACATCGGGAACGCCTCAGTCGGCTGTGATGCGGGCACGGCGGTGTCAGCCGACAGGTCGGCCGCCGGGTGGCGTCCGCCGATCCGGGACTCCTCCAGCCAGGCCGCCACCGCGGCGAAGGTCTGGTGCTCCAGGATCAGCGTGCGCGGCACCTCCACCCCGAGCGCGTCGCCGATCCGGGAGGCCAGCGACAGAGCCAGCAGCGAGTACCCGCCCAGTTCGACGAACGTGGCCTGCTCGGACCAGTCGTCGTCGAGGTCGAGCGCGCCGCGCCACAGCGTGCGCACCCGCTCCCTGACGCTCTGCGGGTGGGGTTTCGGCGACTGGCTCATCGGTGCCCGCCTTCCATCGCGGCCACGGCCACCCGGGCCGGCCCGCCGAGCGTCATCGGCAGCGCGGTCGGTTGCCGGAAGGTCCATCCGTCGATCTGCGGCACCTGGCCGACCACAGTGGCATCGGGAAACCTGCGCAGGAACGCCGCGAAGAACCGCGTCGCCACGTCCACCGCCAGGTGCATGCCGAGACAGGAGTGCGGCCCATGGCCGAAGCTGAGGCTCGCCCGTTCCTCCCGGTCCGGCCGGAAGCTCTCCGGGTCCGTGAAGACGGTCTCATCCCGGTTGCCACTGCCGAGCAGCAGCTTCAGCGGCCTGCCCGCGGCCACCGGCACACCCGCCAGCCGGGTGTCGGTCCGGGCGAAGCGCACGGTGTCCATCTGCGGTGGCTGCCAGCGGATCGCCTCGCGTACGACACCGCCGAGTACGGCGTCGTCAGCGCGCCCCCTCGCGCACCACTCCGGGAACCGGGACAGCGTGACCATGGTGTTGGCGAGCACCCCGGTCGAGGTCTCCACCCCCGCAGCGAGCACGAGCAGCACCATCCCGACCGCGTCCTCCACGTCCAGCTCACCGGCCCGCACAAACGCGCCGAGCCGACTGATCACCGTCTGGCCTTCCTGGTCCGGGTCCCGCAGCAGGCGCCTCGCCAGGGCGCACACCTCACGGCGGAGCTCGGTAGCGACGGCGAAGTCCTTGCTGCTGCCGTCCAGGTGTTCGAGCAGATAGCGGAGGTGGCCGAACACCCAGTCCCGCTCCCCGTCGGGAATGCCGAGAAAGGCCGCGGTCACGGATTCCGGAAGCGCCCGGGCCACAGTGGGCACGAAGTCGAAGTCGACCAGGCCGGCCAGCCGGTCCAGGGCATCGGCGACACACCGGTCGACCGGCCCGACGAACGGTAAGTTCTCGTCCCGCCCCACCAGCAGGCTGCCGAGCCTCCGGCGCAGCCGGGTGTGCCGCGGCCCGTCGAAGTCGAGAAGCGTCGGGCCGAACACCTGCCGTGACACCCTGAACGGGTAGTCGACGGTGAAGTCCGGGCTCGTCAGGGAGGTCTTGATGTCGGCGTGGCGGAACACGCAGAACATCCGCACCGACGGCACCCACAGCACGGGCTGCTCTCGGCGACATCGGGCGAACACCCGCCATAACTCGTCGCCGAGCTCGGGGGACAGGAAATCGACGTGCCTCATCTCGCGGTCAGCTCTGCCGGCCGACGCTGCTTGCCGGCCCGGGGCTGACGAAGGTGCCGTAGATCCGGTCGGTGGTCGCGAAGATCTCGATAGTCGCCTGTTCCAGGTCGACCGGCCGCCCGACCAGGCTCTCGATCAGCGCGATCAGCTTGATCACCGAGAACGAGTCGAGCACACCGGCGTCGAAGAGATTCTCGTCACCGCCGACTCCGGACATGGACCGCCCGTCGCCGAGTTTGCTGACAAATGCGGCGAACTCCGCATCAAACTCGCTCCGGCTCACGACGTGATTTCCGTTCGACATTCAGATTCCACCTTCGTGTTGACCCGTGCCGAGCGAGGGCACACCGATGCCGCCGGCCAACGCGTGCATACCGCCGTCGGCGTGCAGCACCTGACCGCTGGACCACCTGGCCAGGTCGGACAGCAGGAACAGCACCGCGCCGACGATGCGGCTCGGGTCTGTGCGATCCCAGCCGAGCGGCGCCCACCGCTCGTAGTACTCGGCGATGTCGTCGAACGTGCTCACCCCGCGCCCGGACACCGACTCGACCGGACCGGCCGCGACCAGGTTGACCCGGATCGCGGAGGGCCCGAGGTAGCACGCGAGGTAGCGGGTGACGGCCTCCAGCGCCGTCTTGTACACGCCCATCCAGTCGTAGCCCGGCAGCGCCCGCGCCGAGTCGACCGTCATGCCGACGACCGACCCGCCGTGTTCGCAGCGGGTGAGCAGCGGTGCGAGGGCGGCGGACAACTGCTGAAGCGAGTACGCCGAGGTGCGGAACCCGGCCAGGGCACTTTCCGGCGGCGTGGTCAGGAACGCCCGCCCGAGCGCGTCCGGTGGGGCGTACGCGATGCTGTGCAGCACCCCGTCCAGCCGGCCCCACCGGCGATCCAGTTCATCGGCGAGTGCTACGAAGCCCTCGTCCGCGGTGACGTCCAGTTCCAGCACGTCCGGCCGGACGGGGAGCAGGTCTGCGGCCTTGCGGGTGATCCGCGCCACCCGGCCGAACGAGGTCAGTACGACCTCCGCGCCTTCCTTCTGCAACGCGGCGGCGACGTGCCAGGCGATGGACTCGTCGTTGAGCACACCGGTGATCAGGTACCTGCGGCCGGCGAAGGTCGGCATCAACAGGAGGCGCTGGACACGATGCGGTCAACCAGCTCACCGATGGTGACATCGGCCAGTTCGGCGCGCCGGATGTCCACCCCGTACTGCCGCTTGATCGTGGTCATCAGGTCGGCGATGTCGAGCGAGTCGATCTCCATGGTGTCGAACTTGGTCTCCGGGGCGATGGTCTCCTCCGGTATGCCGAGGTCGACGAGCTCGGTACGGATCAGCTCGTGCACGGCTTCCGCGGTCACCTCGATGGACATGGACATGGGTTCTCTCCTTCTGGTCATGCGGTAAGCGTGCTGCCTGGCTATGCGGGAAGCGTGCGTCGGGAGAAGTTGGGCGAGAAGCGCTGCGCCCAGTACCACTGACGCCAGTAGCTCTCGGCGACCTCCAGCCAGGTCTCCAGCCGCTCCGCCGAGTCGAGGAACCAGTTCATGCTGACCAGCAGCCAGCTGTAGACGCCCTGGCTGTCCCGGCACTCACCGCAGTTCCCGGAGGTGCAGCAGAACTGAAGGGTCTTGAAGTCGGCACCGTAGACGGCGAACCCGTCCAGCACCGGGTTGCCGTTGCGTACCCGGTCGGCGTGTTCGGGGAGGTCGACGCTGATGCTCGGGCACACCTCGTAGCCGAAGTGGCCGCCCCAGTGCGAGCGCCCGGTGATCAGGGCCTCGATCAGATAGGGGGGACTGACCACGGTGTCCGGATAAAGCTCCTGGACCCGCAACGCCTCGGCGAGCGTGCGCTGTTCGTCCTCCATGCGCAGCGGATGATCGGTGCCGTGCGCGCTGTAGAAGTTGAAGCTCACCTGGTTGCCATTGTCTCCGATGGCGCGGACCGTCGGCTCGACGTACTCCAGCCCGTCCTCGTTGAGTGCCAGGACGAACGTCACCCGTTGATCGTTCCGGTAGTGCCCCAGAGCGGTCTCGAACAGCCCGGTGAAGGACTTGCCGTTCGGCCGGTGTGCGCGCAGCTGGTCGTCCAGCGGCCCGCCGCCGAACAGGCTGACCGCTACACCCACGTTCTCGAACCCCTCCCTCGGCAGCGGGCGCAGCCCGTTTGAGGAGATGGTGATGTAGGGGATCTTCTCGATGAACGGCACGATTCGCTTCTGCACCAGAGTCGGCTCGCCGCCGATCAGCGTCGCCTGGGTGACTCCGTCACTGACCAGTTTTTCGACGAACGCGTTGATGACGCCGAGATCGCTGGTCTCTGGAAGTGCGGTGTCGAAGCCGCCTTCGAAATACCAGCAGCCCTTGCAGCGGATATTGCACGTAGTGGTGAGGTGTACTTCGCAGGCCCGGACGCGCCGTCCCATGTCGCGGAGGACCTTGAGCCGCTCGGCCAGGTCGGGGCGCTGGGCCAGCAGTTCGCGAAGTCTGGTCTTGGCTTCCAGCCGGCTGGGAGGCTTGGGTTGCGGTGGGTTGAGTCGTAGCTCTGTCTTCATACCGACCCCGCTCCCGGATCAGACCGCGTAGGGCAGGTTCAGCCCGAGTGCGGTGATGCGCTCGGCCATGTCTGCGCGGTACTGCTCAAGCGCCTTGCCGTTCGTCGTCGCCCGCAGCCGATAGCGGACGGCCAGCTTGGAGCGCTCCGATTTCGGGTTGCCGAACACTCCCTCAAACGTCGGCCAAAGCCGGTCGAGTGCGGCTTGGAGCTCGTCGGTGCGGCCTTCCGCTACCAGATTCCGGCATACCCGCGCACCATGCGCGATATGAATCTTCTCGTCGAGGATGATGGTCCTCACCGCATCCGCCCAGGGCTTGTAACTACCTTCGGCGAACTCCCGCAGCATCAGCAGCACAGCCGCCTCGCCGAAATAGGAGAAAATGCCACGCTCGGCCCACGTGGTACAGGTGTGCAAGCGATCATCAGCGAAGAGCCGGCGCTCGGCGAGAGTCTGGGACTCCATATAGGTGGTGTCGACGCCGATGTCGGCGAGCACCTTCTTGCCGATCTTGTAGTGGTCGTACTCCTCGGCCGCCCGCTCGGCGCAGACCTGCATCTCCTCGGCGTTCGGCGCCATCGGAAGAAACATCTGGACGTAGTCGTCGCCGCCGGAGATCTCACCTTCGGTGTTGATCGTCACCTGGCTGATGAGAATTTTCTGATAGTCCTTCGGCATCCGTTTAAACTCTTCCGGAGTGCGGACCACTACTTCTTCATCAGCGAAGACTGTAACCGCCATACCTGCCCCTCCCGTAAGCGAAACAGAGTCAAGTCCGGCCCCCTGAGTAGGCAATATCCAGCCAGCTGACGTATCGTCAAGCTCCTTGGCTGAGCGCGGCGTTGACACTATCTCAGCCATCCGGAGGCGTCAACGTCCAATTGACCGCGCCGGACAGGGGTTTCCAAAAATCGGACAGTGATCTCTCGATACAGATACTGGACACTCGCCGAGCAGCCTGGCTACGCTGCGAATGACCCAGCGAGCCGGGGGACCTTGCGTATGACAAGTACTGCCGATTCTCCGGCCCGGCGAGGTGCGATACCTAATCGGGATTGCGTCCTTCCTCTTTTGAATTGGCGGTTGCCGGTGAGTGAGCAGGTGGCGGAATCCCGACCGACGCTGGACCAGGCGGCCGCGCTGCTCGCAGAGCTGATCCCGGGCGACCACGGGCTACGGGTCGCCGAGGTGCAGCCACCCCATCGATTGGTGTGCACTGCCGGACCGGACGGCCTGGAGTACGCGCTCGGCGGGTCGGTGTCCGGCCCGACGCTCTTCAAGTTGGTCGACTACGCCGCGTTCCTGACCGTGAACGCCTGCGTTGGCAAGATGCGCTCAGCGGTTCTGGCGCAGAGCAGTATGAGCTTCCTTGAGCCGGCCCAACCGGGCGCGCTGCGGATCGCGGTTGACATCGTGCAGCTCGGTCTGCGCACGGCGGTCGCCGACGTTCGGGTGACCGACAGTCGTGACTGGCTGGTCGCGATGGCTTCGCTGCACTTCTCGCTGCCGACCCGGGCAGCACGGCGGGTGACCGAGTCGAACGACGCCGTGGCTCAATCGGTGGAGCCGATCGGCCGGACCGCGTAGCTGCTGTGCTGCCACGGATAGGTGGGCAGCGTCGCCACCGCGCGCTGCACCGCAGCCGCCGGGCGGGGCGGTGGCTGCGCCGAGTCGAGCACGGTTACCGCCGGATGCTGCGCACAGGCGGCCAGTGCGTGCAGGGCGGGGATCGCGGTGTCGGCCCGGTCCGCGCCCACCCACGCGGTGTGCTCGTGCCGGGTGCGGCCATGGCTCGCGGTGTAGGCGAACGCCGGATAGCCGACGGAGTCCGTCTCAGCCAGGTGCGCGGCGTAGCGGCCGGCCAGCTCACGCAGCGCGCCGGCCGTCCGGGCGGACACGGTGAAGCCGGACACCGAGGGGGAAGGACGGGCGTCCGCCTCTGGGGAAGAGGACAATACGACGTATCCATTGGTCCCGCTCATCCCGTAGGAACTGACCGACGCCCGGTCACCCGCGTCCGATGGCCATGGCTCCTCCTGCCCGGCGATAGTGATGCCGGTGCCAGCCAGGTCGACGCCCGGGGTGAGCTCGTCGAAGTTCGGCTGCCGGGGTATGCGACGGTGGTGCAGGCACAACGCGGCCTTGATCAAGCTGAGCACACCGGCAGCCGCCTCAGTGTGTCCGACGCACGCCTTGACCGAACCCACGCACAGTCGGCGACCGCCCGCGAGTGCGGTCTTGATCGCCTCAAGCTCGATCCGGTCCCCGAGCTGGGTGCCGGTGCCGTGCGCCTCGTGGTAGCCGATGTCGGTGGCGGACAGGCCGAGGGACGCCAGGACGGAGGAGATCAGCCTGGTCTGCGCCTTTGCATTCGGGGCAGCAAATGTGCTGGAGTGCCCGTCGTGGTTTATCGCGCTGCCGTCGACGACCGCGATGATGCGATCGTCGTCGCGTACCGCATCCGCCAGCCTCTTCAGGACGAGAGCGCCGCAGCCCTCGCCTCGGACAAAACCATTCGCCTTGGCGTCGAACGGGCGGGACATCCCATCCGGTGACAGCGCGCCGGTTTTGTCCAGGGCGAGCGTTGTCCACGGGGCGAGAATGAGGTTGACACCGGCCGCGACAGCAATGTCGCAGTCCCCCGCGGTCAGTGATCGACAGGCCGTGTGAAGCGCCACAAGGGATGACGAACAAGCCGTGTCGATTGCAAATGTCGGCCCTTGGAGCCCGAGTGTGTGAGAAATGCGGCCGGCCGCGAAACTGTGCCCGTTACCGGCCGTCCAATGTGCGCTCGGTTCACCGATGAACCACCGCCGATAATCCTGACCGGTGATACCGACAAAAACCCCTGCGGTCTGCGCGACGTCGACCGGCGGGATCGCAGCGTCCTCGAACGCCTCCCACACGACCTCCAGCAACAGCCGCTGCTGCGGGTCGACAACCCGCGCCTCACGTGGGGAAACACCGAAAAACCTGGCGTCGAAGTCGAACGCGCCGGACAGGTATCCACCGCGGGTCACCATGCCGTCCCACTCGGCACCGAAGACGGCCCGGCGCTCCGCCGGCAACTCGGTGACGAGGTTGCTGCCGTTCCTGACAGCCTCCCAGTAAGCGTCGACGCCCGTTATTCCCCCGGGCGCACGCAGGCTCATCCCGACAATTGCGGTGCGCTTTCCCTCATCACCCTGCACGCCTCCCTACTCTGGCACCGCGCAGCGATCCATGTCCAGACTTCCGCATCGACTTGCAGGAACTGACATACCGTATTGCTCGCATTGGCTTGGCACAGTATTGTCCGCATGGTGCGCGACGATGTTGTGATCACGGGCATAGGGGCCATAACCCCGGTCGGAAACGACCGGGAGAGCAGTTGGGAAGCGATGGTGGCGGGCCGATCAGGCATCGCACGGATCACCGCTTTCGACCCAACCGAAATGGCCACCCAAATCGCCGGAGAAGTGCGAGGTTTCGAGCCGTCCGACCATTTTGACGTCAAGCGTTCCAGACGCATCTCACGGTTCACCGCCTTTGCAGTCGTGGCCGCCCGCGAAGCGGTGACCGACGCGAAACTTCGCATCGACGAGGACAACGGGTACCGGGTCGGGGTCGTGGTGAACGCTGCGGTCGCGGGCTTCGACACCATCGAGGCCGCCACCCGGCGGGTGGTCGCCGACGCCGACCCGAGCGCCTACTTCGTGCCGTATTCGCTGGCGAACATGCCCAGTTGCGAGGTGGCGATCGACCTCGGCGTGCACGGCCCCGTCAATGCCAACGCGCTGGCCTGCGCGAGCGGCCTGTACGCGCTGCTGGACGCGCGGCGCCTCATCCTCGCCGGCGAGGCGGACGTGGTGATCTGTGGTGGCACCGACTCGGCGATCGCGCCGGTGTTCATGACCGGGATGTCCACCATGGGCGCGCTGTCCCGAAGCAATGACGACCCGACCAGGGTGAGCCGCCCGTTCGACGCGGACCGGGACGGTTTCGTGCTCGGCGAGGGCGCGGTGATCATGGTCCTCGAATCGGCCGAGCACGCCCGGCGACGCGGCGCCGCCCCGTATGCCGCCATCAAAGGCGGTGCGCTGACCTGCGACGCCTTCCATGTCAGCGCACCATCCCCGACCGGCGAGCACACGACGGCCGCGATCAGAACCGCGGTCCAGCGCGCAGGCATCACCCCGGACGACATCGACTATGTCTGTGCGCACGGCACCTCCACCAAGGCCAATGACTCCACCGAGAGCAAGGCACTTCGCATGGCGCTCGGCGCGGCGGCGGACCAGGTCGCGGTGAGCAGCCCGAAATCGACCGTCGGCCATCTGCTCGCCGGTGCCGGCGCGCTGAGCGCGATGGTGTGCGCGCTGTCCATACGCGACGGCATCGTTCCCCCCACGATCAATCTGGACACTCCTGACCCGGAGTGCGACCTGGACTACGTGCCCAATGTCGCGCGTCAACTGCCCGTGCGTACCGCGATGGCGAACGCGTTCGGCTTCGGCGGCCAGAACTGCGTCACGGTGTTCGCCGCCCCCGACCGGCCCTGACGGTCGTCACCTTGGAGTGTCCGATGCCAGACATGTCCTCGGATCGGCCGACCTGGCTCATCACCGGGGCCTCCCGTGGTCTCGGCCGGGCCCTGGCGTCACCGGCGCTCGAAGCCGGCCGCAGCGCCTCGATGTCACGGCGCTCGCTGAGATCGCCGCCGTGGTCGCGGACACGGTGGACACTTTCGGTTCACTCGACGTGTTGGTGAACAATGCCGGGATGGGCATCGAAGGCGCTGTCGAGGAGGTCTCCGATACGCAGATCGAAGAACAGCTCGCTACGAGCCTGCTCGCCCCGATTCGCTTGGCACGCGCTGTTCTGTCCCACATGCGCGCGGCCCGGAAGGGACACATCGTGCAGATCAGCGGTGCTGCCGGCCAGGTCGCAGTGCCGTCCCTCGGGCTGTACCAAGCCGCCAAGTGGCAAGTCGACGGACTTCACCGACTGGCAGTGATGACATCCGTGGCGCGTGCGTCGATCGCTTCTCACCTCCCGCCACCCGCGTTCAGTTGGCCTGCCCAGGAGACGACGCCTCGGCGGGCGCCACACTGGCCGGCTCGGATGCGGCCTTGAGACCGCGCATACCGAGGAGGGCGCAGACGGCGGACGCCAGGCCGACGGACGCGCACATCAGCCAGACACCGTCGCCGTAACGGCGCCAGACGACCTCTCCGAGGACCGTTCCCAGCGCCGATCCGAGTCCGAACACGGCCTGGGAGGTTCCGATGTACCGCCCCTTCACCGCCTGTGGAGCCGTCGCCGGGTAGGCGAACATCGTCGGCCCGTTGGTCATCAGTCCGCTGACGAAGACGATCGTGCACAGCAGGACGACGACCGTGGACCCCGAAGCCAGGCCGTAGCCCGCCATGCCGAGTGTCATCAGCACGGTCCCGGCGCCGGCGACCCGGTGGGCCGGCCACCCCTTCACCCGGGCGGTGACGGCCAGTTCGCAGGTGATGAGGACAGCGGACGACAGGGTGAGGGCGAAGCTGTACGTGGAGGTGAGCCCGTCGGCGTTGAGCTCAAGGGGAAGGGCGACCGTGTACTGCACATAGACGATCGCCATGAAAGCCATCGCGGCGAGGTAGAGCACGTACTTGACGTCGCGGAGCATGGCGCCGTAGACGGAGCGCGGAGTCCCGGCGTCCCCGGTGTTCCCGGCGTCCGGGACGGGGTCGCCGGTGGCGGGAACCCGCTGCCGCGGCAGTACGGCGATGGCGAGGGCCGAGTACAACAGGGCCGTGGCGCCGTCGAACCAGAAGAGCAGGTCCCAGTCGACCGTGATCAGCCAGGCGGCGATCAGCGGTCCCAGCGCTGCGCCGACGTTCAAGGCGATGCGGAACATGGAGAACGCCATCACCCTGTGCTCGTCGGGCATCAGGTCGCTCAGCATGGTCGAGGCCGCTGGCCGGTAGACCTGGGTGATGGCGCCCGTCAGGGCCGTCACGCCGATCAGGACGGGCGCGTGGCCGGGTCGGCTCAGCCACGGCACGCAGCTCACCAGCAGTGCCGATCCGGCCATGGACATGGCGATGGTGTTGCGCGGGCCAAGGCGGTGGGTCAGTTCGCCGCCGGCCAGCGTTCCCACCACCGCGCCCACGCCGTAGGCGGCGAGGGCGGCACCGGCGAGCGCCGCGCCCAGTCCCTTGTGCACGAGGTAGAGCACCAGGAATGTCTGGACGAAGGCGCCCATCTGGTTGATCAGTACGCCACCAAGGAGGTAGCGAGCCGCAGGCGGTGCGGCTCTCAGGGCCGGTAAGACCTTGGGAGCCTTCTCGTCCGGCGCGGGCATGGGTATCCTTCCTTTCGCATGCGGGGAGGCGTACCGCCTCAGCGGTGGGGACGTATCTTGACCTCGATGCGGCGGAGGGCCTCCTCCGCCCTCTGCTCGGCCTCGGCGCCTGTCCGGGCACAGGCGATGGCCCGGCCGGCGCGGTCCCAGGAACTGCGCACCTCATGGGTCTCGTCGCCGGGACGCACGGTGATGTCGCAGGAGACGACACCCGGCAGCGCCGTGGCCTCCTCGGTGCCGTGGACGCTCTCCACCACGCCCGCGTCCACGCTCAGGAACCGTACGGCGACGGCCTGTTCGGCACGGTCGGGAAACGGACCGACGGGGGTTTCGCCCATCATCAGAGACCAGAAACCACGGACGAGCGCCACGGGGTAAGCCCGCTCGATCAGCTCCATGATCCCGTCCCCGGCCCAGCGGCCGGCGCACTCCACCAGGTAAGCCGTACCGTCACTGACGATCCATTCGCAGTGCACGATGCCAGTGCCGAACCCGATCGCGCGCAGCACGCGTTCGGTCTGCTCGCAGAGCAGGGTCCGCACCGCGTCGGGGACGGCGGCGGGGACCAGGTGCCCGAGCTCGACGGGCCGCGGGCCCGGGAAGAGGCTCTTGGCCGTTACGTTGCGGAAGAGCGGAGCGCCGTCGTCCACCAGCATCTCCACGCTGTACTCGCTGCCGCGGACGCACTCCTCGACCAGCATGCGCAGCGGAACCGGGCGGTCGGGGACGTACACGCCCTCGTCCTGGACGATGCACTCCTGCCAGGCCGACCCGACCTCCGCGAGGGAGTGCAGGATCCTGGTCCCCACCGCTGCCTGCCGGTTGGCGGGCTTGAGGATCGCGGGCCCGGAGTGGGCCGCCATGAAAGCGCGGACCTGCTCCGGTCCCACCACCTCGGCCGACGCGGGATTGGCCACGCCCGCCGCCCGGGTCACCTTGCGCAGCAGCGACTTGTCCCGGAGGAGTTGGACGGCTCCGAGTCCCGCACCAGGCAGCCCGAACCGCTCGGCGAGCCGGGCCGCGAACGGAGTGCCGTATTCCTGTATGGCCGCCACGGCAACGGGCCGCATCCCGCCATGGCGGACGAAGAACTCGTCGGCCGCACCAGGGCTCTGGTACTCCCACTCGATCAACTCCCGGACCACCGCCGCATCCCCTGTCGCAGCGCGGATGCCGCGCTTGCGGACCACGTCCGGCTCCTCGATCAGGATCACCGAGCCATCCGGCCGGAACTCCGCCAGCGAGGCCAGCGCCGCAGGCACGAAGCCCACAACGATCACGGGGCGCTCTGACACGACGTTCTCCACTTCCAGTCTCTGACTGATAGTCATCTTGCTTAAGAGAAAAGGCTGTTGAGTCACAATCAAGGTCATTCTCAACCGTGGGGCACTCGATTAGGCTGCGGGCATGACGCCTGCTGAGCTTCCTCTTGCCGCCCGTGCGACCTTGGTCGGCTCATCGCCCGTACGCGACATCCTGGCTCTCACCTCGCGCCCCGAGGTGATCTCGTTCGCAGGCGGCCTGCCGGCGCCCGAGCTGTTCGACGCCGAGGGCATACGTGCGGCCTACGACCGGGTACTGGCGGAAAACGCGCATCGGGCGCTCCAGTACTCCACCAGCGAGGGTGATCCCGAGCTGCGAGCCGCCACCGCGGCCCGGCTGACCGCGCGCGGTCTCGCCACCGAGGCCGACGACCTGCTCATCACCACCGGATCGCAGCAGGCGCTCACTCTGCTGACCACCACGCTGGTGGAGCCCGGCGACGTGGTTCTGGTCGAGGACCCCTGCTATCTGGCCGCCCTCCAGGCCATCTCGTTCGCGGGCGCACGGATCGTCGCGGTACCGACCGACGACCAGGGGATCGACCCGGTGGCACTGGAGGAGATCGTCGTCCGGGAGCGGCCGAAGCTGCTGTACATCATTCCGACCTTCCAGAACCCGACTGGCCGGACGCTTCCCGCGCAGCGGCGCCGCGAGGTCGCCGAAGTGGCCGAGCGGCACGGTTTCTGGATCGCCGAGGACGACCCGTACGGCGAACTCCGCTACAGCGGTGAGGAAGTGCCGTGGATCGCCTCGGTGCCGGCCGCGGCGGACCGTACGGTCCTGCTGAGCACCTTCTCCAAGATCATGGCGCCGGGGATGCGGCTGGGCTATCTGCGGGCGCCCGAGCGGCTGCGCCGGGCCTGTGTGATCGCCAAGCAGTCCGCGGATCTGCACACGTCCACCATCGATCAGGCCGCGGCCGCCCGTTATCTGAGCGACCGCGACCTCGACGCGCACCTCTCGGTCGTGCGCGCCGCCTACCGCGAGCGCCGCGACGCGCTGCTCGACGGCCTGCCCGAGGCCATGCCGGCGGGGAGCGGCTGGAACCACCCCGACGGCGGCATGTTCATCTGGGCGCGGCTGCCCGACGGGTTCGACGCGACGCAGCTGCTGCCCACAGCGGTCAAGCACGATGTGGCGTACGTTCCGGGGGCACCGTTCTTCGCGGGCACACCGGACCCGGCGTCGCTGCGGTTGTCGTTCACCACGCACTCTCCCGAGGACATACGGGAGGGCCTTCGGCGGCTGGCCGGGGTGTTCGCGATGGTGGGCGCTGCCGCGTAGCGCCCACTCGAACCCGCGCTCGCGCATCAGCCCTGCGGGATCAGCCGGACCGGAAGGTGCTCGATGCCACCGATGAGGTTGGACCGCATGCGCCGCACCTCTCCGGTCAGTTCGGCCCGTGCCACACGCTGTCTGAGGACATCGAAGAAGATGTTCAGCTCCGTGGTGGCAAGTGCCGAACCGATGCAGAAGTGACTGCCGTAGGCGAAGGTGAGATTGCGGCTCACCTCTCGTCGGCCGATGTCGAACCGGTCGGGGTCCTCGAAAACGGTCTCGTCCCGGTTGCCGGACGCCAGCCACACCGCGACCATGTCGCCCGCCGCGATGCGGCGTCCCGCCAGCTCGGTGTCACGAGTGGCGGTGCGCAGCACATGCATGGCGGGCGTGGTGAAGCGCAGGATCTCCTGCACCGCGGTCGGCAGCACCTGTGGCTCTTTGCGGAACCGGTGCCACTGGTCGGGATGCTCGATGAACGCGAGCAGTCCGCCGATGGTGGCGTGCCGGGTGGTCTCGTTGCCACCGGAGATCAGCCCGTTGCAGTTGAGGATGATCTCTTCCTCGGTCAGCGGCCTGCCGTCGATCCGGCCGTGGACGAGCGCACTGATGATGTCTTCCTGCGGCTCCTTTCTGCGCTGGCGCATCAGCTCGTCGTAGTAGAGGAAGATATCCGTGTGGGCCGTCGCCACCTCCTGCTCCTGCTCCGGCCCCTGGTCGCCGCCCACGCCGAAAGCGGTCATGGTGCGGGACAGCATGTAGTCCCAGTCAGCGCGCGGCACCCCGAGCATGTCGCAGATCACCGACAACGGCAGCCGGGCCGCCACCTCGGTGAAGTCGAAGCTCTCCTGCCCGAGGGCGGCCCTGATGACCTCGACCGAGATGGTCCGCATGGTCTCCTCAAGGCGGCTCACCATTCGCGGGGTGAAGGCCGAGCTGACGACTCGCCGGATCATGCCGTGCCGGGGCGGGTCGGTGATGACCATCATCTTGCCGGTCGCGGCGGCGGTCGCCACCGGGTCGGCGTCGAGCCGCATCCCCCCGGTGGAGCTGAAGGTGGCGGGGTCGGCCAGCACCCGCGTGATCAGCTCGTACGTCAGAACGGCCCAGAAGGTCGAGCCGTCCGCCCGCCGGACGCGGCAGACCGGGTCCTCGCGCCGCAGCCGCGCCAGGACCGGTCCGGCCTCTCTTCTCTGGTGGAGCAGCGGATCGGACAGATCCGGCACCGGTGGCCGTGCGGCCTCCTTCGTCGCCCGGGTCACGGGGCGCCACCCCCGTCCGCGGAGCCGACCGGGAACAGCAGGAGCCGGGTCCGGAGCGCTGCCAGCAGCTCCGTCAGGCGCTCGTGCAGATAGAAGTGGCTGCCCGGGAAGACGTCCACGCTCGCGCCGCCGCTGGTGAGGTCCGCCCAGCGGGCCATCCCGGCGGGTGGCACACCCGGATCCGACTCACCGGCGAAGATCGCGATCGGGGCGTCGAGCGGTCCGCGTTCGGTGTACGTGTAGGTCTCGCAGGCCGCGAAGTCGTCCCGCAGGACCGGTAGCACCAGTTCGAGCAGGGTCGGGTTGTCCAGGATCTCCGCCGGGGTGCCCTCAAGTGCGGTGACATGTGCGAGGAACTCGTCGTCGGACAGGGTGTGTACGGAGGTGGCGGCGCGCAGGTGCGGCGGGGCGCAGCCGGAGACGGCCAGGTGGACCGGCGGCTGCCCGTCCGCGGTGAGCGCGAAGCTGAGGTCGTAGGCCAGTAGCGCGCCCATGCTGTGGCCGAAGAAGGCGAACGGCCGCCCGCCGGCCCGTTCGACGACGGGCCCGGCGAGCCGCTCGGTGAGTGCGGCGATGGACCGCTCGACGGGTTCGGCCAGCCGTGCCTCGCGGCCCGGCAGCTGCACCGGGACGACTTCGACGTCCGTGCCCAGCAGCCGCTGCCAGTCCCGGTAAGCAGAGGCTCCGGCGCCCCCGTGGTGCAGACAGAACAGCAGGGGCGACCGCTCGGTGGCGGGTCCGGCCGGGTACGGGAACCAGGGACTGGATCCGTCCGATGCCATCAGCGGCTCGCAAGGAACAGCCGGCCGGTGGGGAAGCCGAGCTCGACGATCTTCACCGAGCTGAAGCCGACGGCGAGCAGCTTGTCCTGCCACTCCTGCTCAGTGAGCAGCTTCCGCTTCATGAACTGCTGGTGGTAGTAGGTGACGATGGCGCTGAAGGCCCGTTCCCGAGGATTGCGAAGATACGGAACGGCGTCCGTGATGGCCATGACGCCGCCGGGGCGCAGTGCTTCGCGGCATTGAGCGAGGACCTCGTCGGCGACGTTCTCTTCCTCCGGCATCATGTCGTGGAAGACGAATCCGGCGTGGATGACGTCGGCGCCGGCGAGCGGGCCCGGGTCGTCGGCGATGGACTGGATGGACCGTTCGACCACGGTGAGGCGGTCGCCGACGCCCGACTGCACGGCCGCCTTCTCAGCCGCGCGGCACGACGCCGTGTCGAGGTCGAGGCCGACGGCGGTGGAGCCGGGGAATGCCCGGAGCACCTCGATCAGCAGTCGGCAAGTGCCCGCGCCGAGGTCCACGATGTGCCCCGGCTCAAGGCGGAAGATGGCGTCGAGCGCGGCAGGGTAGAACGCCTGGGCACCCATCCACTGCGAGCTGATGGCGACCTGTCGGCCGTCCCGGGTGTAGGCGCCGGTCGGCTTGTCCGGGTCGGTGAGGTATGCGCGGGCGTTCTCGATGAACGGACGGTTCGCGTTCATGGTCCAGGACAGGTATCCCGCCTGGTGCTGGATGCGCTCGTAGTCCGCTGCGGTACGGAACCGGCCGGACCCACCGGATGCTGTCGGATCGGGCACGGCGTCGATGATGCCGGCAGATTCGAGTGCTTCCAGGTAGCCCGCCACTCCCTTCTCGGGGAGGTCAGTGACGGCTGCGAGCTCCTCGACGGTGAACTCCTCGCCCATGGTGATGGCGTCCGTGATGCCGAGCCGGTCGCCCATCTCCATCAACGCGGCCGCGGCGGCGAGGCCCGGCGCGGGGCCACTGGCCTCGATCTCGGTCTCCAGGCTGCGCTGCCGGGTATGGCTGAATGTCACGTTCTCGTCCTCTCTGGAGGTGTACCGGGGCTATGCAAGTTCGGCAGCCAGTTCTTCGATCGTGGGCTGGAGATAGAGCGTGCGGGCGGAGACGTCCATGCTCAGTTCCCGCTTGACCGCGGCGAGCAATTTCGCGGCGAGCAGCGAGTGTCCGCCCAGTACGAAGAAGTCGTCCCGGATGCCGACGGGTTCCACGCCCAGCACCTCGCCCCACAGCTCCGCCAGGCGCGCTTCGAGGTGAGTACGCGGCAGGACCAGGGGGGTACTGAGGTCGCGGGCGACGCGGGTGGTGACGGGCAGGGCCCTGCGGTCGACCTTGCCGTTGCGGTTGAGCGGCAGCTCGGGGCGGAGCAGCACGGCCCACGGCACCATGTGGGGCGGCAGCTGCGCACTCAGGGTCTCGCGCAGACGTGCGCCGAGCCCCGCCGTGTCGTACTCGGCTGCGGATGGCTCGGCGCGCTCGGGGACGACGTACGCGAGCAGGCGCTTCTCCCCGGAGGCGTCGTCCTGGGGGACGACGACCGCATCGCGTACGTCCGGGTGCCCGGTGAGTACCGCCTCGACATGGCCGGGTTCGACCCGGAAGCCACGGATCTTCACCTGTTGGTCGGCGCGTCCGAGGAACTCGATGAGGCCGTCGGCCCGCCGCCGGACCAAGTCGCCGGTGCGGTACATCCGGCCGCCGGGCTTGGAGGCGTACGGATCGGCCACGAACCGTTCGGCGGTGGCTCCCGGCTGTCCAAGATAGCCTCGGGCGAGCCCGTCGCCGGCCGCGTAGAGCTCGCCGGGCGCCCCGTCCCGCACCGGGCGCAGGTCCGCATCGAGGATCGCGATGCGGGTGCCCTCGATGGCCCGGCCGATCGGCACGGACTCGTCCGCGGCGGGCGGGGTGCTCGTGGTCCAGCACGTGGTGAAGGACGTGTTCTCGGTCGGCCCGTAGCCGTTGGTGAACAGCAGTTCGGGGTACGCGTTCATGAGCTGCCGCACATGACTGGCCGATGCGACGTCGCCGCCGGTCAGGACATGGCGGACGCCCTCGAACGCTTCTGGGTACTGGGTCACCATCTGGTTGAACAGACCGGTGGTGAGCAGCAGAACGGTGACTCCTTCCTGCTGGATCGTCTTCGCGAGCTGGTCCAGTTCGGCGGTCCGGCCGGGGTGGACCACCAGGCGGGCACCGTTCACCAGGGCGCCCCAGATCTCGATCGTGGAGGCGTCGAAAGCGACGGGAGCGAGTTCGAGGAAGATGTCCTCGGCGCGGATCTCGATCCAGTCCGGCTCGTACAGCAGGCGGGCGACGGCCCGGTGCGGGACCCCGACGCCCTTGGATTCGCCGGTGGACCCGGAGGTGTAGCTCACGTAGGCGAGCTGGTCGAGGTGTGCCGTGGGCAGGTCGTCGCCGACTTCCGGTCGCGGGTCCGGGTCCGGCATTCCCAGCGCACGGCAGTGCGGCGGAACCCGCCCGGCCTGCGTCTCCTCGGCCACCACCACCTCGACGCCCGCGCGCTCCAGCAACTGGGCGCAGCGGGTGTCCGGCTCGTTGGGGTCGATGACGAGGTAGGCGGCGCCGGCCTTGAGCACGGCGAGCAGGGTGACGATCAGCGCGGTAGACCGGTGGGCCAGGACGCCGACGACTGCGCCGGCTTCCACCCTGCGGGCGAGCAACCGCCGCGCAAAGCTTTCGGCCTGTGCGTTGAGCTGGGCGTACGTCAGGCTTTCAGGTCCGCACGCGACGGCCGGCCGGTGCGGGTGCGCGGCAGCCTGCTGGGCCACCTTTTCGTGGATACAGAGTGGGGGTTTTCCGGGCTCGTAACCATCCAAGGCCGATGCGATCCTTTCGGTTTTCCGCGGCCCGCCGCGGATGTCATCGAGGAAAACCGGCAGGCATGGCCCCGGGGTTACGCCGGGGCGGCCAGCCTGAATCACTGAATGAAGGATAGGAATGGCGGTTTGACGGCACGTCCTAGAAGCGTTTGGCCGGGATCATACGGGGGCCGCCGCCGATAGTGCACAGCCCATTCCAGCCAAGATCCCAAGGTGTCGCGAGGAACACTCTCGACCGGTTTCCTGAGAGCGGCCGATCCCGCACCCGCAGTACATCCTCCTGCGAGGCATCTCGGCTCCGACTACCGGACATTGGATTCCGGTAATCGAATGCGCTCATGTCTCATTCTTTTCCTTTTCAAGATTCCCGGCGAGGATTCAAAAACGGAATTCTTTGCTCCATCCTTCAGGAGAGTGGGCGGCGCCATGCTCGATATGTATTGACCTGCGCTCCGGGCGCATGCTTAGCTGATCAAACAAGAGCACGATCGCATATGGTGTCGGCCATCCTTTCTCCCGTTCGACCCCCTTACGTCGGAATTCCGGATATGTGTCGCCATAAGTGGCGCCCGAGGAGGCAAGTATGCGCTTTGTCCTGCACAGTTCGATCGGCCACATAACAGATGCCATGATCGAGAGTTACGCAGAACTGCCGCTGGACCAATTCCTGCAAGGTGGCGACCATTTCCGCTACCGCGCTTTCGGGCGGGCAGCGGTCAAAGGCGACTCGGTCAACTGGCTCAACAATCTCTCTTTCTTCCAAGCCAAGAAAATCAACAACTACGCCGGTGGTTTTACCCGGCAAGCCACCCCACTGGGCCCGGCGGCCCGCGAATTCACCGAGCGGCTCGTATGCGACCCGCGGACCCGCGAACTGCTGAACGCCGAAGAGTTCGAAATCAACTGTCATCAGATCCGTATCGTCGCCACCGATGACGAAGTCGGACTTCCGGTCCCCGAGGGCTTCCACCGCGACGGCTACGACCTGGTCTCCGCCACCTGTATCGCGACTGGGAACATGAGCGGTGGCATCTCCCTGGTCCGCGAGGCCAAGGTCAACGGCGTGGAGAGCGACGAGGGCGACATGCTGTTCGAGCGGGTGATGGCGCCCGGCGAGACCCTGTACTTCGCCGACGAGCACGTGGTGCACTACGTCACGCCCATCACCCCGAAGGTGCCGGGACAGCCGGCGTACCGGGACGTGGTGGTGACCACCTACGACGTCAGCGGACGCGGCGGCCTGGCGGACGAGGAATGCTGAACCGTACCGCCGCCGCGGACAACGGCGACCGTTACCTGCTGCTGCTCGGAGCCGACATCCCTCTGCGGGAGCGGGCCGTCGTCTCGGCGCTGCGCACCTACCCGGGGCCTGTACTGGGGATGAGTACGCATCCGGCATCGCCACTTGGGAACCGGTTTTTC
>Ga0307509_10000422_pt1 | contig 71328 bp, 58 predicted proteins | sample 10_EM_MG_FD_202245 | JGI IMG/M metagenome (GOLD analysis project Ga0307509, IMG submission 202245) | Populus trichocarpa ectomycorrhiza microbial communities from riparian zone in the Pacific Northwest, United States - 10_EM | ecosystem: Host-associated > Plants > Roots > Unclassified | place...
GAGTAGCCTCATTTTCTCTTCTTGCGTCCATCGACCTTCTCCTTCCGTTTCAATGCCTCGACAACTTTGTCCAGCTCATCGAAGCGAGCGGCCCAGAGCTGGTGGTATCTCTCGATCCATGCCGCTTCTTCCTCCAGTCGGCACAGGCCGAGCTTGCAGGTCCGAACGCGCCCGACCTTTTCCGTAGTGACGAGGCCCGCTTGCTCCAAGACGCCGACATGCTTCTTCATGCCCGTGAGGGTCATGTGAAACTTCTCGGCGAGGTCAGTGATCGACGCGTCTGCACGCCCGAGCTGCTCCAGAACGCCGCGTCGGGTGGCGTCCGAAAGCGCGGCGAACGAGGCATTGAAGTGTGCCTGGGTATGCTGAACCATATGGTTCAGTATTTAACACGCGGATAGGCGGGCACGCAAGGCCGAGCTGGCGCTGAGCCAAGCAGTAGGTTCGAGTTCAGGCCATGCTTGCGTGCGACCGCGGCTACCGACGCGCCGGGCGCGATCGCTTCTTCGACAATGCGGTGGTGCTTTTCCTCGAGTGTCCGCATCCGCCGTAGTTGCACTGCCGCTTAACTGATGCTGACGCTTGATGTAAGGTATCTTTGAACGCTCGCCCGGCTGAATAGAATGATGGAATCTCTGCGCTGGGCAACGATGCCTTCAAGCCCCAGCGTCTGTACTCCGTAGAGAGCTCCGGATCGTCAAAAGCGACAATGTCAGTTATCACCGGGATTAAAAAGCGCGTCGGTAAACTCGAAGCGCAGAAATTCGTGGTGGGCGAACGTGTCGCGAATTGCGGGCGGGGTTCAGTGCCGATCGAGTTCAGCCCACATTTCCGCTATAGCCAGCAGTTGGTCAATAGTGTCACGTGTAACACCCGAGTGACCGATAAAGGGAGCTCGCACCAGCTGGTTATCAAGATCCCAAATCGACCTCAGTGCACACATCGCCGGAAGAGCAATCAGCTCTCTCTCATCCAGGGAGCGAACTGACGCGTATCCAGCCACGAAGGAATTCCATAGAAGATGGTTGTTTTCAGTTTCATACTCAGCTTTCCATAGCGGCGACCGGATCGCGATAGCCCAACTGAAATGCGCTATGTCGAACGCACGCCAGAACAGCATGGAGTGTTCGAAGTCCGAAAAGTACACGATTCCTCGCGGATCAACGATGACGTTATGAAAGGAGTCTCCATGAACGAAGCCCCACGCTCCTGAGTTTGCGCTAGACGCCAAGCCAGCGAGCCGTGTAACTACAATCTCCATGATTGCATCGATCCGATTGAGCCATTTAGCTGTGTTGCCAAATAGGTTGCTTAGAGCGGCCGCTGACCTAAGCCACAGCGCGTCCACATCGAGCGGCGCGATACCGTCGACCGAGACATCCGAGGCCACGTGGAAATGAGCGAGGTATTTCCCTAGTTGGAAGCTGGTATCCGAATTCAAGCGAAGTGGCGTAGATTTAAGTAACGTCGATAGCGTTAAGATACGCTCACCCTCGGGGCAGGAAACAACTGCAAAGTTGGCGCCTGATATTGTGTGATGAAAGTGAGGGACCAGCCCTCCTCTGGTCCGAATTCGATTCACGGCCGAGAGCTTTGCCTCCCAGCTCCCAGTGTTTGAGTATGTAGAATTCAATAACTGCGCTACGTGACTGCAATGCTCTCCTTCAACAAGATAGGTATCATTAAAGCCACGCTCGAACAGCAAGCATCGATTTGGGGGTATTCCGTACTCTCTTCGCACGAACTCGCAAATTGCGTTCGGCGCCAAGAGCGTTTGTGCGCATGAGTTTACGCGGAAGGCCATGTGCCAAACGTCTTGAACTCAAGCGCCTCATGCTCTCGCGTCAAAAAGTTCAGTTCAGCTAATCGAGTCGCAGCAGTGAGCGTTGCCCGATCCACTGAACCAAGCATATTTAGAAGCGCCGATCCGGCGTTGCAATGATTGTTATGTTTGTCGATCGCCAAATGCTGATCAAGGCCTATAGCAGCTCGCGGAATGCTTGACTTGCGAAGCAAGTCTGCCAACGGATCTGTTTCCATTCTGGAAAATCCTTCGAAAGATCCGAGGAGATTGCCCAGGGCGCACATGCTTCGCGTACTCGCGAACCGCAATGCGGCCATGTCTAGGCGAACGTAAGGAGTGGTAGTCAAGGTCGACTGATCTACAGGAAGTTCCAGAAGGACCTTCTTTATAAGCCTATCGTGCCCACGTTCAGAGCATAGATACTCAGCCACGTAGCTCCCGACCAGGTGATCAGTCATGGCTGGCGATAAAGCCCATTCACACAGGCTAGTCACATGGAGGGTCTGCCATAGATGTTGGGAAATTTCCCAGAAGAATGAGGATTCGTTGTTGCCAAGCAGGCTTTCAAGCCGACTTAGTATGGCATGCTGCTTTCCAGAGCCGATTTCCCCGGCATACCTCATGCGCTCCAGCATCGAGTACGCCGCCACAGGATCATGACTGCAATTGCCAGTGCTTGAAAATTCGAGGACCGTTTCAATATCCCACGACCATTCGATTGCACGAAGGAAGGAGATATCAAGCTCGAATGTACAGCAGCTTTCGGTGATAGCTTTGGCTAAAGAGTAGGGCGTCAAGAACACGTCGGAGACGTATTCTTCCAAGAACTCTTCACGGTGTGGAATGGAGCCGAGCGCCAGGTCCGGGAACTCGTATGAAAGAGGGAATGCACTTAGCTGGATAAGAAATTCGGATAGCAGATTGGTAACTTGATCTCGCGGCCTAATTACAGCATTTATTTCAGACAGCAAACGTGAGCGCTGATCTAAAGATAGTCCGGCAACAGACACGGAGATTTCCACCCACGGCGTTCTTAATTCCAGGACCGTAGGTTCGATGAGGTGCGAACGCAATTCCTCATATGGCGTTCTAAGCCTGGAGACCACAGTTATAGAGTTCCTGATCTTCTCAAACGACTCACAGCGAGATCTAGCAGTGTCGAGGGCGAATCCCGCACCTGGGCGTCGCATACTCCATCGAACTCTGCCAATGATGCGAGTGAAGTCTTCGGAGATTGCCCGATGTTGGCCAATCCGTCGCTTACGCGATTAAGCGCCACATCCGGAGTTAATAATCGAATATTCATCGGTGAGTTCGTGTCGGCATTGATGCCACGTAAAAAATCTTCGTGGACGTTCGCGACCCCTTTTCTGGCATGCGTCACTGACTATTGATAGCAAGCAACGGCTAGAGGGTACGTATCCTCATCAGATGGCTCTTGACTTCGAGAACACCCAGCGTCGGTAAGTGGAGTTCCGCGCCGGGCGTTGTGGTCTCTTCAAGCTCTACATGTAGCTCCACGCTTTTCACGCGCATGGGCCTCCCGAGCTTTATGAGTTCATGCTGAAGTTCCTTTAACGCAGCAGACAGGTTTATCGCGTCCGGACTAATCGAGGTATTGCCGTCGACATTCTTGTTCTCGTCGACAAAACCAACCCTGACCTTAATAATGTGTTTATCCGGCATGGTGTCACCGTAGAAAGAGTGTTAGGGATGCGCGTCGAAGCAGTGTGAAGATTCGCGATCCGATCCAAACGACGACCGACTCTATAATAGTTCTACGGCGGACTCAAACCCGCGGCTGAATACGTTATTTCGCGATCGAACCATCTGCCCGGCGGTTCGCACTTCACGGCTGTTGATTCCGTTGACGGACCGGTCCGTTAAGTCTGCCACCGGGTCGAAGAACTCTTGCCGTGGAATCTAGCCGAAACCCTTGACCTGTCGTCAAATCTGCCGCCTGAACAATCATTGTCAATGTGTCTTTATCGGACGCTTACGAAGTATCTGAAGTGTCCATCTGAGTTCCAAGCGGACTCGTACGCCGTTCCGGGGAACCCGCATCATCGGGCTCGCTCAGCACTCAAGCGAGGTGCCTGGACCAGACGCTTATCTTCTATCCAGGTAGGCACGAGAAGAATCGAATGGGTCGGCGTCCTTTCTTGTCACCACAGAAACTATTTCGCGCTGAGGTACAGCACCTTTTGATTTGATCTTGGCCCCTGCCTCTCTTCTGTCACGAAAAGATCGGTCTTTGCTTTGACGAGATCAGAGAGCTTCTTGTACCCGTAGTGCCGGGAATCAAAATCCGGTTGCAGCTTTGTGAGATAGCTGCCGAAGGTGCCGAGATGAGCCCAGCCCGCGTCGTCAATCGATTGTTCCAGCGCAGCCAGGACGAATTCTTTTGGGAACTCGGGCTTTGGCTGCGTTGCTTCAATCGGTAGCGGAGCGGGAGCGACCTTCTGACCCTTTTCAGCCTTCGACGGTGCATCCGTAGTCGGCCGCAGAACCTCGGTGAATACAAATTTGTGACATGCGTTGCGGAACGCCTCCGGTGTTTTCTTTTCGCCGAATCCGAGAACAGTGAGTCCCTCTTCACGCAGTCGCATCGCGAGGCCGGTGAAATCACTATCGCTTGTGATCAGGCAGAAGCCGTCGAATTTCCGGGTATACAACAAGTCCATCGCGTCGATGATCAGCGTGCTGTCGGTGGCGTTCTTTCCGGTCGAGTACGCGAATTGTTGAACGGGCTTGATGGCGTACCGCTGCAGTACCTTCTTCCATGAAGAACTTGTTGTTGATGTGAAGTCGCCGTATATGCGCCGTACAGTTGCTTCGCCGAATCTTGCGATTTCTGCGAGAAGACCTTCGATCACGGCCGCTTGAGCGTTGTCGGCGTCGATCAGAACTGCCAATCGGAGCGTTGGCTCTTCTGACTCAATTTTTGCAAACAGGCGTGGCGATACCAAGTGGTGACTCCCTGTTACTAGTCCCGCTCATGTTTACAGCGTGCCGAGCGGTGCATTGGACGCTGAACGATTTGAGATGGCGGGCCAGGTCGATGTTATAGATTTTCCATCGGGGCGGCGATCCAGAATCCACTCGAGTAAGAAGAGGAGGGGCGGGACTGCTTTTCTTTTCACCGTATCACGGCGTGCTCGCTGTCAAGCGAGGCCCAACGGGCTTTCGCGACATAAACGGCGCCTCCCCGCGAAGCGCGGGTCCCCTCCATTTATTTCACGTCCCATTGTTCCTCGCTTGACAGCTCCGCGCGCCGTGGGTGGCCGGATCGGGCAATCCCGCCCCAGCAGGAATATGGAGATGCCGCCATGTCTATTTACAACCGCGTGCTTGAAGGAGACTGCACACAAGTTTTGAGATCACTGCCGTCGGAATCGGTCGATCTGGTTGTCACTGATCCGCCGTACTTCGTGCGCTATCGGGACAGCCTGGGACGCACTATCAAGAACGATGATGATCCGGCCAGCGTGTTGGGCGCATTCAGCGACGTCTATCGACTCCTGAAGCCGAACACGTTCTGCATATCCTTCTACGGCTGGAACAAGGTGGACGCGTTCTTTGGTGCTTGGCGCCGGGCGGGTTTCCATCCGGTCGGGCATCTGGTGTGGCACAAGGGATACGCATCGAGCACCGGATTCTTGAGGGCTCGTCATGAACAGGCATACATCTTGGCGAAGGGCCGGCCTGAGAAGCCGGCGGATCCGATGGACGACGTTCGTCCGTGGAAGTACACGGGCAACGTGAGGCACCCTACGGAGAAGGACGTCAGTATCCTGCAGCCGCTGATCGAAAGCTTCTCGAAGCCCGGTGATCTTGTACTTGATCCATTCGCCGGTTCAGGCAGCACACTGGTTGCGGCAGCCATGACGGGTCGGTGCTATCTCGGCATCGAGTTGGAGCGGCAGTATTGCGAGGTGGCTCGTGATCGCCTTGCAAGGATTGGGATTCCGCAGGGTCGCAGGAATGGAAATGGAGCCGCATCGTCGAACGACATTTCCTGGCGGGGATGGAGGCATTGATTGACCGCCGAGGTCTCAGGGCTTTGCCAGGGTGGCCTGGAAAGCCCTATGCGGTATCGGGCGCTGGGCGCCTGCAACTCTATTTGGGCACTCGGCCAGGTGTCAGTGATGCGCTTGGTCGAGTTGCTCGCGCCTCTGTCTCGGGAGATATATTCGCGCAAGGGACGATGATCGCCGGCGGAACCATCGGCCAATGCAACTCAGAAACGGGTGGGTATTTGCAAATGACGCCGCGAGAAGATTACGAGGTTTCGGCCACATTTCCCTCGAAACGCAGGATAGCCTCGCGGCGCCTAACAGGCCACAGTGTGGCCTATGGCGACTGCGCAATTCTTAAAGACACGCATCTCTCCCGACACGAAGGAACGTGTTCGCGCGCTTGCTGAACGACGCCTTGTTACTGAATCGGTGCTGCTGAAGCGACTCGTGCTGCAAGAACTCCAAGCTGCTGATCACGGCGAGGAGGGTGCGGATATCGCGTTGGAAGCGACCCGCGTGGGTCGTCATGGAGGGGCGACGAATGGTTCAGGCGGCCGGCGCCGACGCGTCTGCCTACGGCTCCGCAAGGAAGATCAATTGCTGCTCGAAGCGTGTGCTGCCGCTCGGGGAATGCGACCGGCCACCTATGCCTCTGTCCTGATGCGATCCCACCTGCGTCACTTAACACCGTTGCGGAAGGACGAACTAATCGCCCTCAAACAGAGCATCAGCCAACTTGCATTGATCGGCCGCAACATCAACCAGGTGGTCAGGGGTGTACATCAGGGCAGGGTGCCTGCGTCGGTTCGGGATGAGTTCCAGGCGATGCTCAAAATCTGTACGGCGCTTCGCGATCATACGAAAGCGCTCGTCAAGGCGAATGCAACAAGCTGGAGTACGGGCAATGCCGAGACAGACAGTTAAGGTGCCTGGAGGCCGGCCCTTATTAGATTTATTCAGCTACGGGCGCGTCGGTCCCGGCGCATCCGGACGACTATCCCCTGCCCAGATAGATCACATCCGCCGGACGGTCCAGCGCGTCCCGGAAGTGATGGTGAAAGTCCTGTCCAGTGGTAGTAGCAATCTCAAGGCGGTCGGCGGCCACATCGATTACATCGGGCGGAAAGGCGCCCTTGAGCTGGAAACGGATGACGGCGACCGCATCCAAGGCCGCGATGCTGGGCTGGCGTTACTGGACGATTGGGATCTCGACATTGATGAGCTACGACCGCGAGCAGACCTGGTCCCAACAAACACCAGGAAGCCGCCGAAGCTGGTTCACAAACTCATATTCTCGATGCCGGCCGGAACGCCGCCCGAAAAGGTTGAGGCCGCTGTGCGCAACTTCGCGCGAGAAGAGTTCGCGCTTAAGCACCGATATGCGTTCGTCCTGCACACGGACGAGCCCCATCCGCATGTCCACCTGCTACTGAAAGCAACCAACGAGCAAAGTGTTCGATTGAATATCAAGAAGGAGACGCTGCGTCATTGGCGCTCAGCATTTGCTCAAAATTTGAGAGAGCTGGGTATCGCCGCAAATGCGACCGAACGTGCCGTGCGAGGGCAGAGCCAAAAGGCGAAGAAGGACGGTATCTACCGAGCGGGTCTTCGCGGTGAATCTGTATACATGCGCGATCAGGTAAAAGCTGTAGCAGCCGAACTGAGCAAGGGGAATCTACGCAAGGAGGTTGGCAAGCGCCAGTTGCTTGAGACCAGGGAGCAGGTGGAGAATGGATGGCAATCGGTCGCCAATTTATTAATCAAAGATGGCCGACCGGATCTCGCGGGTGAGATACATCGATTCGTGGAAAAATTGTCGCCAGTGCGAACTGAACGAGAATTGGTCGCTCATCAGCTTGAGCAGATCGTGCGACAGCGCCGGCGGGAAATCGACAGGGCGCGGTGAAGCTTTGGGAGCTATAGGGCGGAAGTCGACTGAAACGTGAAGCGCTGCTATCAACCCGAAGCGGACGTTCACAGCGCACTCCGACCGTGCTTCTATTGTTCTACCTAATTAGTCGATTCCTTTCTGAGCGCGACCGCGGGAAAGTTGAATGTCCCGCCCATTTCAAGCAGGTAATTTGTGAGCTTCCCCAAAAGGGGTACAAGTCGTAGTTGCGGATCCATGGACGATTTTTCACACCAGGATCGCGGCCAAGCGGCGGACTTCAAATTGCCGGGAGTTAAACAATGAAGCTAGAGACCTTCCAAGAAGTGCAGAAGGCCATCGAAGGCAAAGGCCGCCGATTCCATCTGATGGTCGGCAACGGCTTCAGCATGGCGTATGACCCAAATATTTTCTCTTACAACGCACTTTACGATTTCGTGAATTCTCTGGATGACCCGATTCTCAAGAAGCTACTCGGCATCGCCAATACAAAGAACTTCGAGCTAATCATGCGGCAGCTGGAGATATTCTCTGCATTTCTCACCGCGTTCGGCGCGGACAGAGAATTGCAAGACACCGTTAGTACCGCCCGCCTGAATCTCAAAACTTCGCTCATCGACGCTGTGAAGGCTCTTCACCCTGAACATGTGTTCACAGTACCGGAGGAGGCCAGCAAAGCATGCGCACGGTTCCTACAACTCTTCCTCGGCACTGGCGGAAAGATTTTCACGAGCAACTACGATTTACTCCTCTACTGGGTTCTCATGCGCCACAGCATATCGAACGCGGGAGACGGTTTCGGACGCGAGCTATTGAACCCCGATGAGAACGTTCCCTCAGAGGAGCAGGAATGGTCAGACCTTCGTTGGGGAAAAAACAGAGATGGGCAGAACATCTACTATCTGCATGGAGCCTTACCGCTGTTCGATTCCGGCGTAGAGATCGAGAAAGAAGAGTACGACACGCAGAGCTATCTCCTGGAGAAGATTGGCGCACGGATGCGTCGCAGTAACTACCCGATATTCGTGACCGCAGGCGATGGGCGGGAAAAGCTGGTTCAGATAATGCACAATCGATATCTGACATTTTGCTACGAAGCTCTGACGAACATAGAGGGATCACTCGTTACCTTCGGATTCAACTTCGGAGACTACGATCAGCATATCGTCGATGCGATCAACGCCGCTGCGAAGCACGGACGAAAGGCTCGGTCGAAACTCTGGAGCATCTATATCGGCGTGTATTCTCTATCCGACCAAGAGCGCATCGAAAGCATTCAAGGTCGGTTCAAGTGCAAGCTGCACATCTTTGACGCCAAAACAGCGAGTATATGGGGCTGAGTACTGGTTCGCGCGAGTCACGGGCCGACGCGTGCTCGAGGCGCTGGAAGCGTCCGGTTCAATCGCACGCAACGAACGCGGCCAGCTTGGCGTTAGTAAGTTCAAGAGCATCGGCACGCGCGTCTGGGCACGCAACACGCGGGTAAGAACCGCATGGTGATTCTGCGCACTACGTGCCAATCTTGGGCTGCATGTCGCCGGGCAGATCGAGCACTCATATCAGGGCTCGGTTTGAAACCATGAAGTCGTCGAGCTGATCTTTGTTTCCATATTCCGATGGCCGACAACAAGAAGCACCACTACGTTCCTCGCTTTCTCTTGAAGAGATTTTCCCCGAACGGGAAGAGCATCGGGATCTACAACATCGCCTCGAAGCGGCTGATTCTGAGAGGGAACCTTTACAACCAGTGTTACACCCCATATTTGTACGGCAAGGACAACGTCATGGAGAAAACGCTTGCGAAAGCAGAAGGTGACCTGGCCCACCTGGTGAGGGCGATGGACCAAGTCATCGCGCCGCCCCCACCCTTTTCGGAACCCCACAAGCTGATGCTCTTCTTCGTGCTGTCGCAGCGTGGGCGCACTCAATACGCCGCTGATGCGGCGGATGAGATGCTCGACAAGATGGTCAAGAACATTTTTGGGGAAATGTTTCAGAAAGAGCATGGCATCGACCTCCATAGGTTCAAGGTTAGTTTGACGGAGGCTGCGCAGGAGTCGGTCGCCATGACTCTTTCCGGCTTCCCGTTGCTTCTGGACATGGGCTGCAAAATGCTCGTCAACAAGACTGGCGAGGAGTTCGTTATCTCGGACAATCCGGTGGTCTTCTACAATCAGCTGATGAGCTTCCGGAAGTTCGGCAGCAACTGTGGCATGGCGTGCAAGGGGCTACAGATCTTTGTTCCAATTGATCCACATAAAACGCTGCTGCTTTTTGACACTGACGTGTATCGAGTTGGTAAAGACGACAGTGACATTGTGGATATAGTCAAGGCGCAGGATGTCTATGAGCTTAACGCCCTTCAGTGCGTGGCGGCGCGCGAGAACATTTATTTCCGCGATGTAGCCTTTAATGTGAAGTCTCTCCACAAAAAGTCTGAACCGTATCTGCGTAAGAAGAAAACGAACCTTGAAGAATTTGGTGGCAGAGAGGCAGATGGCGGGAGATCGTCGCTGTTGACCGCTTACTCGGAGGACGTCAAAACGGACCTTGACCTTTCATTTATCAAGCTCTGCGGTCAGGCAAAGCATTGGCGCGGCGAGTTTAGGAAGCTGAAACAGCAGCCGGCAGTCATTGTGAGGAGCAAGGAACTTGTCGACGAGCACGAGCGCTTCATGGCCGTTGTCAAGAAGGGCGAGTACACCATTTTGGAATTCGACAAATACATGACAGCAAAGATGAAGTCGGAAGAACAGACGAGCAAGGGTGGGCAGTGACCGTTCTGGAACGCTCATTTCAGGGCATGTATGCCTCCCCAGTTAGGACAAGTACAGAAACGTCCGGCTTTGATTCGCGCAATTCGCTCGGTGTAGCAATGTACCGAGTTGGCTCAGCATACGGAATTGAAACACTATAATTCGTCTCCTTGGCGGGCCTCATCTCGAAGCAAGCAAGAGCAGTACCTAGAGTAATTAACTTACTTGCCAACGGCGTGACGACTAACTGACACCCGCCCATTATGCTCAAGCTCTTCAGGTATCGCTGCATCGCTCCGAGTAGTTGCCGGTAGGCCTCAAAGGGATGGGCTTCATGCGCATAGAGAAAATTGGTTACGGGCGTCCGTCTTCCATCAATCAGCAATTCGCGATATTCAATCAATAGTTGATCTCCACGCCTTGGATTTCTAGATGGGTGTGGAAGGACTGGGCAGATCTCAGCCAAATCGGGTATCACCTCGGCGTCGATCACTTTTTGAAATTGGCCGATTCGGTTCTCCCCGAGTACAGGGAACCAAACTAGTGGCCAATGCTTGACGCTCTCGACACGCAGTAGTCCGCCGTATCCTGGGATCAAAATGAGATCGTTACTCGGATCTTCGGACCGTATGCGGCCATCCAGTGCAGCGTCTTCCGCTACAACGACCTGTAGATTTACACCGTCGGCTACAAGAGGATTTTCAACATCTTTATCAGGCACCAATCTTTGCAGCAATCCGAGCATTATCGACAGGTACAAGATCCTTGGTAGCGAGCTTACGTCCAAAACGATGTCCGTTTGGTTGGTTAACTGCTCGAGCACCTGTTGCGTGGTGAATCTAAGCGCCATGTTGGTACTTACATCATCTTCGTCGGGAGCCGGCGCCCGTACAATTTGTAGTGTTTTCCCAATAGCTGAGAAAATTTCAGACAGCGCTCTCCCGTTTTCTTCGGTCAAAGATCTCAGTTCGTCGCTTAGCTCGTACCCGCTGATCTCTACAAGAAGTAAAGTTGCTGATTCAATTTTACAATCTGAACCTAACAGGCTGTGCACATACTTCGACATCACGATTTGGGCTCGAACGTCAAAGCCGCATCCGGCTATGTATAAAAGGCGAATTGGACCGCCACTTGAACGGCGTTCGGAATGCATTCGATCCCAGAGATCCTCAACCTCTAGCCCACGACGGAACACGTAGTGATTCCAAAGAGGGGTCATTGAATATCCAGTTGTCGACGTTTGCTTGGCTGAGACCCCGTTTCCATCCACTCAATCAACGTTTCCACTTTAACGTCTTGCCATCCACCAGTCTGTAGCGGCAGATCGAAGTTCGCACAGAGCGTGCGATTCAAGTAGTAGACCGTGCCAGCTTCGCGCGAAGTGCTGGAAGAGCTCTCTCGTGGCACAAGCAAATTCTCAGCGACGCACTCAGACAATACTCGGCGAAGAGTCGAGTCGACGTTGGGTTTCACACCAAGCGTCATAAGCCTGTTCAGTTCCGATATCGATAGACGTACGCCCGTGACTCCTGGTGCGTAAGGTGCGCTCGGTAAAAAAGTTCTTTCGCGGCAGTACGCCCCAATAGCGTCAAGCAGCCGTTGAGCACGAGTACCCTCGGTGTGGTTCTTAGGAATAAAGTCTCGCTTTCTCTTGGCCACTTCCTTGATCGATCTTTCTTGCTCTAAGGGAGAAAGAAGCAGGTCAGGTTTTCGCAAAATGTATTTGGCTTGTAGTCCCTCGTACAGTTTTGCAGCGAGCCCAAGAAGCTCTTCCACGTTGTTTGTAGCCAATGCGCAAAGCTTGTCTATTCCGAAGTACAGGGGAATTTTCAGCTCCTCATGCATGAATAGTTCGCTAGCGGCCTGCACCTGCGGACTGTCTCGTTCCTGTAGCTCCTCAGGCAGTAGTGGATTGAGCTCGAGGGTCATTTGCCGTTTCGCCTCATCTCGCGCGATAAGTATGCGAATTGCATATAGCTCTCGAAGGCCATCAATGTCGGCGCTCGACGCAAGTTCAGCAGCCTTCCTTAGCCATTCGCTGTAGCGCGGATTGGTGCGTTTATGCAGCGTGTCTTTAAACCGTTCTTCAGCATCTCTCCGAAGCTGCGGTTTGAATTCGTCAGTGAGAAAGTAGTCACGTAAGTACTGGGAGAATGCTCCTGAAGGAATCTGAGTTTGAGCATCGAGACGCCGCTGTAGAACGTTTTGAGCGAAATTGGAGAACTGGCTGCGTTGCTGGCCGCTCCAAATTTCCTCAAGTGAATACACTCGAAGGTCTCTACCTTCTCGCGCTCCGGGGGACAGCAGACTCTCTCCGAGTGCGATGCTGCGTTCAGCAAGCCACACGGGAATCGTGGGTCTTAACTCAGTAAGTTCTTCGATTAGAAATGAACGCTGCTTTCGGCGCAGTTTGTGGAGGTCATCAATCATGAGTAACCGTCGCGGGGCCACAGTTTTGCCCCCGGAAACGAAGGTTACGGCTTGGAGCCAGAGAACGCTTTCGAAGCGAACGTGCGAAGGTATTGAATCAACAGCCCCACCGCCAATGAAGTCCAGAGCAGAGTATACGCTTCGCTCTCTTTCTTCTGCCCAGCGCTCCAGATCCCTTGCGGAGAGGTTCGTTGGAATTGACTTCAGATCCGCAGCAGCGTCAGTGTATTCGAGCCGGATATCAGCGGCGTGGTCCGCAGAGTAACTTAATAGCGTTTTGAGGTTTCGTAACGAACGAAGCACAACTCGACAGTCAAGTAGCGCGCGGAACAATCCATCTTGAATGATAGACGCGCTGGGAGGCAAATCTGCATACCCTGCTGCGCATGAAAGCGAAATACCAAGAAGCTGAGGTCCGTCATGCTCGCTCATCACCTGCCGTGCGACAAGTTTGTGGTACGCGTCATTCACGTCCTGCGTGTGCCGAGTATTCCAGAACGCCTTAAGAAGGCCTGGCGTGAATGCCCGCAGTAAGGTGGATTTACCCCCGCCCGGGGGGCTTCGAAATACGTGCACTCCATGTTGGAAAGCATCGTCCGGAAGGCGTTCGATAATTTTTGGCGAAAACAGTCGAACAAAGTCCTGATCGGGTGTCTGATCAGTAGTTCTCAGCAAGAAAGGGTTAGAGTTGTAGGCCATTTAAAACTCGCGATGGCGACTCACCCTTGGAAACAGACCGGAAGGTTTGAATGACTCAGGTCCCCACAAGATATAGACGGAGTTATTCGGTGTATTGTGCGGTAAGACAATCGGGAGAGCGCAATTCGCGAAACCGTAATTTGCATCCTGACTTCCTCCGACTTTGATGTGCTTATCGGATGCTTTCTTATCGTAATACCTCGGGTTCTCCAGGATGGCCTTCAGTTCCGGCGCAATTGAATTTTTCAAAGAAAATTCGGATCCAATCGGACACAGCACTCGGATCTGAAGCGGTTTGTATCCGCGTTCAGAAGTGAAACGTTCTGACCAATATTCAATGTGGTCGATAGCCTGCTGTGTAGCAACGTAAAGTAGAAGATAAATCTCATAGTGAGAAGGATCGCTCAGGTCTCCGCGTGAGAGGCGTTCATATACGCGCTTGATCTTTCCCTTGTACAGACCTGTCTCGCTATCGAACCGTATATAGGTGTTACCGCTTCCAGAGAAGTCGTCAAGCAGCCAGATCAGATTGAACTTCGGCTTGAGAGACTCGGGGGCAAGTATGCTCGCAAGGACTGTCGTTGCTGCTTCCTTTCCCCCAACATCGTAGAGCTTCCAGAATTCGTCTGCGGTTTTCGGCAGTTCATCTAATTTGGGTTGGTCCTCGGTCAAGGACTTGGCTAATTCACTTAGCATATCCGTCGCCTTGTCTTCGCCTAATTCATAGGCCTGCCAGATCTGCTCGTTACCTATTTCCCCCCAGCTAGCCCGCCGGAGTTCGTTGGTTCTCGCGCCGTCGCTTAATCCGAGATAGAGCGACTTTAGCCGCAATTCCTTAAACCGCGGATGTTCCTTAATAGCTCCGACGCGATAAGAAGGGATGCCATACTCTTCTGCGACTAGTCGAACTCGCTCTTGAACGATGACATCTGGGTAAGCGTGCTGAACAAGGTGGGACAACTCCGCATCCGATATATAAACGAGCTGGTCTCTCACCAAGCGAAATGCAGCATCCCGATCCTTCTGATCGAACTGGTTCAACCACAACGCCAAGCTCTCAATGAAGCGCTTACCTGGTCCAAATCGCTGATATTGGTCGTATTTGTAGTCCGACAGGAGCTGCAGAACTGGAACGTGCTTCTTAACGGCCTCCTCGTTGTCGCCCCACTCCATGACCTTAGCAAGCAATGTTTGCGCGTTCTGATCTTTCATTTTTATCGCCAGTCGCTAGATATCCCCAAATGCCAAGGTGAAGCTGTTTGTCTCGTGTGAAGTGGTAGTCCTTTGGAGATACCACAGTGTTGCGTCAACATCCCTCTTGGACGATGGCGCTAGCTTCCATGCGCGATCAAGCCTCCGGGAAGGCACATCGACGCTGAGAGAGAAGCGATGATCAAGCAAGGAAGAATCATTTCCTGGCCACGCGCCTTGGTCGCCCATTGTCAGGATCTCGTAAGGATCGATCCTAAACGTCTGAACAATATGTGCCACCAAGTGCGACTTATCGACTCCGGGCCCCAGAATATCGACGGAGTGTTTACTGCGTACGATCCGAGATAGGCTGAGCCCCTCTTGCCGAAGTGCATCCGCGATGACGAACCACATCTTTTCTGCTTGAATGCCATCGTAGAAGCGAACACTAATTTGATACGGAGGTGTTGCCCTAACACCCTTGATGGGCACGCCCAGGCTCTTTAATCGTTCGAGGATCCGCTTAGCGTGACTTAGGTATTCGCTCGTTAGTGGAGCAGTCATCACAGCGGAATACAGGTCGCCTATCCAACCTCCGTTGTATAAGCCTAGTTGCACGCGCGGCCACAGAGGCTCGGGAATCGCCAGCCTAAGTGACTCGTGAATCGAATTGCCGCGCCCAGACGCTATACCCAAGAGAACACCGGAGTCGAGCAATCGTTTGAGATGTTCCACGATAGCCGGCGAAGGAGGACTGTCTTTGCTCTGCGAGCTGCACAGAGTTCCATCGTAGTCGAAGACGATTGCCTTAAAGACTTGACGTTCGAGCGCTTCGTGGAACGCCTTCTTTGATCGAACCATAGATCCGCCCCGCCCAACCGAAGGCCAGCGGGCGCCAAGGACTTCGAATTTCGATCGAACGGCTGAATTTTGGGATGCCTCCGGAGCTGCAATGAGCGATTGGAGGTCAACGTAGTAAAGGTCACGGCCAAACTGCTGTACATTTGGACGCCCCGGGTCTCTTCCCATTCGGTTAGCTACTGCGGAGACAAATTGCATCTCTGCGATCAGCCCAGCTAAGAGATGTGCGGGTGTGGCGCCTTGTAGCCTCAGCGATAGCGTAGGGATGGCTTGCGGCAGAAGCTTGCTCATGCCTTCCCAAAGCAGCTCAATACCTGGCTCGGTCAGTGCCAGAATGGCGCAATCCTGTGGGCGTTCCGCAAGCCAGAGGTGGCGTCCGTGTGCAAACGAGCGAACATCTGCTAGTTGGCAGTGAAGTAAGGCTGCCTCAGACAGCTTCGATTCCAAATCTGCGGCGATGGGTCGAAGTAGAGGTGAATACACGACAATGACGTTGCTGCGTCGGACAATTTCCTCAATGAATCTCTCTGCGCTACCGATCCAGTCACTGACGGTGCCGTTGGCCAATTGCAGTTGACCAATACTGTTCGGGATATCGCTTCGCCGTTGATCCAACTCACTGTATGCACGCGCGACAAGTACGGCGTCTAGCAGGAGACTATTGGTCGCTAGATACCCATCCTTCTGCGCCAATGGAAAGATATGAGCAGAGATATCAGTGAAGCTCTTAACACAATCGATGAGCGCGCTACTCGTGTGGTTGGTCACAATATGTACATTTCGAGAGCTGTGCTCTCGAGCTCGTTTGAGCGCTTCGATAATGTCCGGGTTTTTACCTTCTGCCGAAATAAAGAAAACAGGACTCGCCGATGCCAGCGTGGGATTGCAGATAATTTCTAAGGGGGTAGCGGCCCGCGAAACGTGCCCAGTATAAGTCTCGTGGAGATTGCACAAAAGAGATGCAACCGTGAATGACCCTCCGGAACCAACCGCGATAACGCTCAACTCGCTTGCGCCGGCGATTGCTGCTTTGAGCTCGTCGACATCAAGTGTGAGAGCCGACTCGTAAGTGCTGCCGAGTTTCTCCAGTTCTAAATCGTAGTGCGTGTGCAACATTCGCTCGTATTCGCCGTTCACGCTGCAGCGTTCAGTCCATTCCCACGCCGTTTCGATGATGTCGCCACTTTCTTACCTTTCTTCTTGTTTTCGGTCGCTGTGCCACGTAATTCCTCGCGCACTTCCATCAATAGAATTCCAAGCTTGTTCAAACCTTTTCCATTCACCTCACCCCATTCTCGGTTCACGGGATTGTCCGTGCGCCCAGCTTCGATCAGTCGTGCGTTGCCAGTAGAAAGGAGTAGCTTTCGCAAGTCTTCATGCTGCGAGAATTTCGCTAGCAGCACTTCTCGCATTCGAGCGAGTTTGATTCGAGACCAGTTGGGAACAATGTCCCAAGTGTAGAGCCCATGAGCTGCCATTGCGACAAGCGCTGGACTCGGGGCACTGAGTATCCATTCCCGTACCGCTTCTTTCACAGGCTTGCCGGCTTGATAAGCATGCTCCGCTGTCGGGAACTCACGGTCCTCGAACCAAATGGCTTTGCGATAGAGGTTGCTGAAAACTCCATATGGCTTTTCGTTCGAGCGATAAAATCGAATTTCTTGTACTTCTTGGGCCTTGATCTCGGGCATAGAAGCGGCTGCTCGTTTCCGCTGCGCGGCGAGGTTCTTCTTCATTTACGGGACTCCAGGGACTTGCTCAAATCAGTATCAATATTGAGTTCCTTACAGCGCTCCAAAATAAGAACCTCAACCCAATTCGTTAAATTTCGGTGGTCCTTCTTAGCGGCTTTTGTGGCGACTGCCTTGAGTTCGGGCTCCACGCGCAGTTGTATTACCGCTGTCTTCACTTTAGGGCCACCTAAGCTGTACTGAGATTGTAATGATCACATCAGTACTCAATCAGCGCAATCAACAGATAGTCCTCTCGCGCGGATACCTGTACATATATACAGTATGCTAGTCGAGGACTATCAATCAAGTGCTCCCAGCGAGGAGTGCGTGAGCCTTGTCTTCGAAAGGACAAGTTACTGACGGCCCTTAGAGGTGGTCCCATCTTTTGAAACAGCCTGCTAAGTGACGGCTCTGCTCTATCAGGCGAAGATATCGCCTTGTTTCAGGAGCAGCAATGAGCAAGAGATCCCGACGCAATCATTCACCGGCGTTCAAAGCCAAAGTGGCCGTGGAAGCCTTGAAGGGCGAGCAGACCGTGATTCAGCTGGCAGAGCGCTTTGATGTCCATCCGACCCAAGTCACCCAGTGGCGAGCGCAACTGCTGGAGCGAGCCGCCGAGAGTTTCGGAACGAATAGCGAGAAAGGCCCGCAGCCGGACATCAAAGAACTGCACGCGAAGATCGGCCAACAGGCTCTGGAGATTGATTTTTTAGCCGGCGCGCTCGGTCGCATCGGCGATCCGAGCGCAAAGCGATGATCGATCGCGCACACGGGCTGCCGCTGGTGCGCCAAGCGCTGCTGGTGGGATTGTCACGCGGGGCGATCTACTACGAGCCACGGCCGCTGCCAGAGCGCGATCTGCTGCTGATGCGGCGCATGGATGAACTGCATCTGGAGCATCCCTTTGCGGGCGCTCGAATGCTGCGTGACTTGCTCGGTCAGGATGGCCATCAGGTCGGCCGCAAGCACGTGGCCAGCCTGATGCGGCGGATGGGAATTGAGGCGATTTATCGCAAGAAGAACACCAGCCGGCCGCATCCCGAGCACACCGTGTATCCCTATTTGCTGCGGCATCTGAGGATCGATCGACCTAACCAAGTCTGGGCCACCGATATCACCTACATCCCGATGGCGCGCGGCTTCGTGTATCTGGTCGCCGTCATCGACTGGTACACCCGCAAGGTGCTCGCCTGGCGACTGTCGAACACGCTGTGCACGGACTTCTGCGTTGATGCGCTGGAGGAAGCGCTGGGGAAGTATGGGGCGCCTGAGATCTTCAATACCGATCAGGGTTGCCAATTCACGAGCCTTGAATTCACCAGCGTCCTCAAAGGGCACGGCATCCGCATCAGCATGGACGGCAAAGGCCGCTGGCGCGACAACGTTTTCGTCGAGCGGCTGTGGAAATCGGTCAAGTACGAAGAGGTCTACCTGCGTGCCTATGACACGGTCAGCGCCGCTCGCGCGGGACTGTCACGCTACTTCGCGTTCTACAATACACGCCGACCTCATACGTCCCTTGACCGGCGCACGCCCGATGCCGTGTACTTCGAATCGCTGCCGCTCGCGCAGGCAGCATAAATCGCGGAGCCCCACTTAGCAGAGCGCGTTTCGCTGTTCAAATTTGCGGGGCCACTTCTCTTCTCACTAACGATCGCAAGCAGAAAAGTGAATTCGAGTTGATGCCTCTGGCTACGAGTCAGCTCGGCCTTGCTAACGCACGGCGGTTGATCAGTTAAAGCACGCCCTGATCGTTGCACAGGATGATCGATAGTCGCTGCACGGCCAGTGTTCTACGTGCTGACGAAGATCGGGCAGGTTGATGGCTTCTTGCTCGTACTTCTGGCTCTTGTCTGACGCATTCGAGAAGTCCATTCAAAAATTTCGCTCGCGTGCTGTAGCGAGGTGTCGCGAGAACTACGGAAATCGTTTCGCAGCGGACAACTTGAACTACGCGCGTGCCAGGCTTCTGATCCGCGCATCGAATCGGAGTTCGTCACACGCTTGGTGTTCCGCCCGAAGTCCAGCGGAAATTAAAGGAACCAAGGATGCGAATCGCGGCAGTAAGCCTGCAAGAAATATTTTTGAGCAACCAGAAGAAGCTCGACCCCACCTGGACCCCAGCACCAAAAATAGCCTGGACCCCAGCAAATAGATGGTCGAAAAACATGAATGATTTGAATGGTCGGGGTGACAGGATTTGAACCTGCGACCTATACGTCCCGAACGTAGCGCTCTACCAGGCTGAGCTACACCCCGAATCGAACTGACTGGCTTGAAGTCCGATCGCGGCAGCGACGGAAGTGCTGCGTCAGTAACTGCGATCGACCGCGAAATCTGCGAGTTCGCGCAACGCTTGCTTGTACGCCGAATCCGGCAGTACTGCGAGCGCCTCGATGGCGAGGGAGGTCTCCCGCTTTGCGAGGCGCGCAGTGTACGCAAGGCCTCCGGTCGATTCAATTGCGGCTGTGATGCGGGGCAGTTCGTCGAGGCTGCCTGCTTCGATGCTTTTGCGGATCACGGCTCGCTGTTCCGGGGAGCCGTGCTTGAGCGCATATATAAGAGGTAGCGTGGGCTTGCCTTCGGCGAGGTCGTCGCCGAGGTTCTTGCCCAGGGTGGCCTCGTCGGCGCTGTAGTCGAGCACGTCGTCGATGAGCTGGAATGCGGTGCCCAGGTGCTTGCCGTAGCGGGCGAGGCCGGTTTCGACTGCCGCTGCACAGCCGGCGAGGATGGCCGCGATCCGGGCGCCGGCTTCAAAGAGTTGCGCGGTTTTGCGATAGACCACTTCGAAATAGCGTTCCTCGGTGGTGTCCGGGTCGTGCGCGTTCATCAATTGCAGCACTTCGCCTTCGGCGATGCGGTTGGTGGCCGTCGCCATCACGCCCATGATGCGCATCTGGCCCAGCGCGACCATCATCTCGAAGGCGCGCGAATACACATAATCGCCGACCAGCACGCTGGCTTCGTTGCCCCACACGGCGTTGGCAGTTTCCTGGCCGCGGCGCAGTTTCGAGCCGTCGACGACGTCGTCGTGCAGCAGCGTTGCGGTGTGGATGAATTCGATGATGGCCGCGGCTTCGTGATGATTCTGGTCGCTGGCGCCGCAGGCCTTGGCCGCGACGACCACGACTAGCGGGCGCAGGCGTTTGCCGCCGCTGCCGACGATGTATTCAGCGACCTGGTTGACCAGCACGACATCGCTGGCCAGGCGGTTGCGGATGACGCGGTCGACCGCCAGCAGGTCAGCCGCGACCAGCGCTTTGACAGAATCGAAGCTCATGTAGGAAAAACGGCATGTGGGGGGTGGGGAATGGTAGCTGAATCGGCAGGGGGCCGGGTCCATCCCAAGACTACTCGTCGCCTCGTCGCGCGGCCACGTCACTGATTCGCGGCTGAAATCCCCCGCAGCCTTGCTTGCCAGGGCGGCAATCCGTACACTTCGCGGCCTTTTCCGCTGGGGACATCCCGGCCGATCCCGATGGAGTTTCCTAAGATCATGTATGCCGTCATTGCCACTGGTGGAAAGCAGTACCGAGTCAGCGAAGGCTCCGTGCTGAGAATCGAAAAGCTGGACGCCGAAGCGGGCGCCAACGTGGAGTTCGACAAGATCCTCCTGGTCGGCGAGGGCGACAAGATCGAGGTCGGCGCGCCGTTCCTGAGCGGCCGCAAGGTCGTCGCGACCGTGCAGAGCCATGGCAAGGGCGACAAGGTGGCGATCGTCAAATTCCGCCGCCGCAAGCACTACCTGCGCCAGGGCACACATCGCCAGCATTACACGCAAGTGAAGATCACCAGCATCGGTGCGTAAGCACCCCTGAAGCAGCATTAGAGAGAACGCGTCATGGCACACAAAAAAGCAGGCGGCAGTACCCGTAACGGCCGCGATTCAGAGTCGAAGCGACTTGGCTTGAAGAAGTTCGGTGGCCAGGCGGTGATCGCCGGCAACATCATCGTGCGCCAGCGCGGCACGGTTTATCACGCCGGCGACAACGTCGGCACCGGCACGGATTACACTCTGTTCGCCAAGGCGGACGGGCGCGTGCACTTCCGCAAGCGCGGCGCCGAGCAGCGCACGTTTGTCAGCGTCATTACTGAGTAACACTCAGGCCGCAGCGTTCAGCGAAACAGCCCCGGCCAGTCCGGGGCTTTTTCTTTGCGGCAGGGTTGGAAGCATCATGCGTTTCGTCGACGAAGCAATCATCAAGATCCTGGCCGGCCACGGCGGCAAGGGCGCGATCAGCTTTCGGCGCGAGAAATTCATCCCCTACGGCGGTCCCGACGGCGGCGATGGCGGCGACGGTGCGGATGTCTACCTGGTCGGCGCGGAAGGCATCAACACGCTCGCGGACTTCCGCTACAACCGTACATTCAAGGGTGCCAACGGTGATGCGGGCGGCGGCGCAGGCTGCACCGGCGGCACGGGCAAGGATCTGGAAGTCGTGGTGCCGATCGGGACGGTGGTCGTCGATGTCGACACGCAGGAGCAGCTCGGCGACATCACCCATGCCGGCCAGCGACTGATGGTTGCCAAGGGCGGCAGGGGTGGCTGGGGCAACCTGCGTTTCAAGAGCAGCACGAACCGCACGCCGCGCAAAGCGATGCCGGGTTTGCCCGGCGAAAAGCGCGAATTGCAGCTGGAAATGAAGGTGATGGCCGACGTCGGCCTGCTCGGTTTACCGAACGCGGGCAAGTCCACGCTGATCCGCTCAGTGTCCGAAGCGAAGCCCAAGGTGGCCGATTACCCATTCACGACGCTGCATCCGAACCTGGGCGTCGTCGGGGTCGGTGAGCATCGCAGCTTCGTCATGGCGGACATTCCCGGGCTGATCGAGGGCGCCGCCGAGGGGGCGGGCCTGGGCATCCAGTTCCTCAAGCATCTGCAGCGCACCGGCCTGCTGTTGCATCTCATCGACATCGCGCCGCCCGACCCAGAGGCCGATCCGGTCGAGGATGCGCGCGCCATCGCGAAGGAACTGAAGAAGTTCAGCGCCGAGCTGGCCGCCAAGGAGCGCTGGCTGGTGCTGAACAAGGTGGACCTGATGCAGCCCGCCGAGGCGGCGAAGCGCTGCAAGGACATTGTCCGCAGGCTGCGCTGGAAGGGGCCGGTGTTCGAGATTTCCGGCCTGGCGCGCCAGGGGACGGACAAGCTGTGCCAGTCCATCATGACGCGGCTGGAAGAGATTCGGGCCGACAGGCTGGAGAAAGAGGCGCTGGAAGAGGCCAGGTTGACGGTGAAAAGAGGGTAGGCATCGAGCGAAGTGCGCCCGTGCCGACCGCGCCCCCTCCCTACCCTCCCCCGCGAAGCGGGGGAGGGTGAGAGTAGAAGGCGCAGAAACGAAAAAGCCGGGCATTGCCCGGCTTTTTTCTTCCATCCTGTCTGCCGCTGGATCAGCTGGCCGACAGTTCCTTCACGCGCGCGTTCAGGGCGCTCTTATGTCGCGAAGCCTTGTTGCGGTGGATGATGCCCTTGTTGACCATCGCGTCGATCACCGGCACGGCGGCCTTGAGGTTGGCGGCGGCCGCTTCCTTGTTGCCTTCGGTCACGGCATTGACGACGGACTTGATGGCGGTGCGCAGCTTGGAGCGCGTCGCCACGTTCTGGGCGCGCCGCTTGATGGTCTGGCGGGCTCGCTTCTCGGCTGACTTGATATTGGCCACGGACTTCTCGGGACTGGGAAAAAAGAGGCGCGATTCTGCCGATCAGGGGCGGTGAAGGCAAGTGGAAATGGCCCCGAAGCGGCAATGACCCGATATTATTGCGCCCCCATGACACACCCCCCTGGTTTTCCTCATCCATGAGCCGCGGCTTCTTCCGCAGCACCGCCATCGTCGGCATCAGCACGCTGCTGTCGCGAATCACCGGCCTGGCGCGGGAGATGGTGTACGCCCGCATGCTGCCCACGGAGGTCATGGACGCCTTTTTCGTGGCCAACCAGATCCCCAACCTGCTGCGCCGGCTGTTCGCCGAGGGCGCGTTCTCGCAGGCTTTCGTGCCCATCGTCGCCGAATACCGGGCGCGGCGCAGCACAGAGGAGGTGCGGGATCTGGTCGATTCGGTGGCCGGCACGCTGGGGCTGGTGCTGGGCGTGGTGACCCTCTTGGGTGTCATTTGCGCGCCTCTGCTGATCCTGGCATTCGGGTCCGGGTTCAAGTTCCAAGGCCATGACACGGACCGCTTTACCCTGGCGGTGGATGCCCTGCGCTGGACGTTCCCCTACTTGCTGTTCGTGTCCCTGACGGCCCTGGCCGGTGGCGTGCTCAACAGTTACCAGCGTTTCGCGCTACCCGCGATCTCGTCGGTGGTTCTGAACGTGGTGATGATCGTGTTCGCGGCCTGGGTGTCGCCGTACTTCGACCGGCCGGTCATCGCCGTCGCCATGGGCGTATTCGTCGGTGGCGTGTTGCAGGTGCTGATCCAGCTGCCGCCGTTGTTCAAACTGGGAGTGATTCGTCTGCCGCGGTGGAACTGGAATCACGAGGGGGTGAAGCGCATCACCAAGCTGATGGGGCCCGCCATCATCGGCTCGTCGATGGGGCAGGTGAGCATAGCGCTCAGCCAGAACATCGCCACTTACATGACCGCAGGCAGCGTCTCGTGGTTGTATTACGCCGATCGCATCGTGGAGTTTCCGCTCGGTGTCTTCAGCATCGCGCTGGCCACCATCATCCTGCCGAGCCTGTCCGGCCATCATGCGCGCGAATCGCCGGAGGATTTCTCGGCGACGCTGGACTGGGCGATTCGGCTGGTATGGCTGGTGGTCACTCCCGCATCCGTTGCGATGCTGGTGCTGGCAGGGCCGCTCACGGTTTCGCTGTTTCACTACCGGCAGTTCAGCGCGCTGGACGCACGCATGACCAGCCTAGCGCTGATGGCTTTTTCCTTCGCGCTGTTCGGCTGGAGCTTCATCAAGGTGCTGGCGCCAGGCTTTTTTGCGCGCCAGGACACCAAGGGGCCGGTCCGGGTGGCGATGCAGGCGCTGGGTGTCACGATCGTCCTGAACATCATCGTCGCACTGTATCTGGGGCTCACCGGTGGCTGGAAGGTGCAGGGCGTGCATGCCACGCTGGCGGTGACCAACGGTCTCGGCGCACTGTTCAACGCAATCGTTCTCTACACCTCGCTGGTGCGCTCGAAAGTGCTGCTGCCGGTGCCCGGCCGCAAGGGTGTGGTCGCCAAAGTCATGATCGCCAGCGTCGTCATGGCGGCGGGGCTGTATTGGACGGGTGGCGACATCGACACCTGGCTGCACACGCCCACGCTCCATCGTGTCGCCTGGCTGAGCGCCTTGGTCTTCGGCGGCGCGGCCGGATATTTCGCGACTTTGTGGCTGCTCGGTGTGCGCGCCCGTGAATTCCGTTTGCGCGCCCCCACTCCGATATGATGCCCCCTCCGACAATGCAGTTCGTCCGCGGCCTGCATAACGTGCGCTCGCAGCATCGCGGCTGCGTGCTGACCATCGGGGCGTTCGATGGAGTGCATCGTGGCCACCAGGAAATGATCCGGGTGCTGCGCGAATGTGCGGCGCAGAAGGGGCTGCCGGCGACGGTGCTCGCATTCGAGCCGATGCCGCGCGAGTTTTTCGCCAAGGGCACGCCGCCGGCGCGCCTGACGCGGTTTCGCGAGCGGTTCGATGCGTTGCGCGAGTATGGCGTCGAACGCTTTATTTGCCTGCGCTTTGATGAGCACATGCGGGAGATGTCCCAGCAGGAATTCGTCGAGGATGTGCTGGTACGTACGCTGGGCATCCGCCATCTGGTGGTAGGTCATGATTTCCGCTTCGGCAGAGGCCACGACGGCAGCGCCGCGACGCTGCGCGGATTCGGCGCCCGCTACGGATTCGAGATGTCCGAGGTGCCGCCGTTCGAGCTGGACGGCGAACGCGTCAGCAGCTCGCTGATCCGCGGCACGTTGGAGGCCGGGGACATGACGCGCGCCGCGAAGTTTCTCGGCCGACCCTATCGCATCACCGGCAAGGTGATCCATGGTGCGAAGCTGGGCCGGCGGTTGGGCTTTCCGACCGCGAACCTGCGCCTGCACCGGCGTGCGACGCCGGTGGCCGGCGTGTTCGCGATACGCGTGTCGGGCGGTGGACTGAACGACGCGCCGGCGGTTGCGAACCTCGGCACCCGTCCGGCGATCAACGGCGGGGAGTTGCTGCTGGAAGCGCATGTGTTCGATTACAGCGGCGACTTGTATCGGCGCTATCTGCACGTGGATTTCATCGCGCGGCTGCGCGATGAGCTGTGGTTTCCGAACGTGGACGCGCTGGTCGAGCAGATGCACGTGGACGCGGCCCGGGCGCGCGCCATTCTTAAATCGAGTTGAACTCAAGGTTTCAGTCTACATGGCCGAATACAAGCACACCCTGAATCTGCCGGACACCGACTTTCCGATGAAGGCGGATCTGTCGCGGCGCGAACCCGACATGCTGAAGCGTTGGGAAGAGCGGCAGATTTACTCGAAGCTGCGTGATGTGGCGCAGGGTCGCCCGAAGTTCATTCTCGCGGACGGTCCGCCGTACGCGAACGGCGCGATTCATCTCGGTCATGCCATCAACAAGGTGCTCAAGGACATCGTCGTGAAGTCGCGCACGCTCGACGGCTTCGACGCGCCGTATGTGCCCGGTTGGGATTGCCACGGCCTGCCGATCGAACATCAGATCGAAAAGAGCCGCGGCAAGGAAGTGAAGACCCTGGCGCCGCGCGCATTCCGCCAGGCATGCCGTGAATACGCGCTGGAGCAGATCAGCGACCAGCGCGAAGGGTTTAAGCGTCTTGGCGTGATGGGCGACTGGGAGCGTCCGTACCTGACGATGCTGCCGCGCTTCGAGGCGGAGCAGGTGCGCGCGTTCGCGCAGATTCTTCGCAACGGCCATGTCTACAAAGGTCTCAAGCCGGTGCATTGGTGTCTGGATTGCCGTTCCGCACTGGCGGAAGCGGAAGTCGAGTACGAAGACCGGACTTCGCCCGCCATCGACGTGCGCTTTGCCGTGACGGATGCGGCCGATCTGGCGCAACGATTCGGCATCGATGCGCTGGCTGCAAAGCCGGCAAGCGTCGTGATCTGGACCACGACTCCGTGGACGCTGCCTGCGAACCAGGCCGTCGCGCTCGGACCTGAGATCAAGTATTCGCTGATCGATACGGGTACTGAACTGCTCGTGCTCGCCACCGAACTTGCGGACAAAGTGCTGGCGCGCGCTGGCGTCACAGAATCCAAGCGTGTCACCGAAGTTGCGGGCGCTGCGCTCGAAGGACTCGTGCTCGCGCATCCATTCTACGAGCGCAAAGTGCCGGTGATTCTCGGCGACCACGTGACGCTCGATGCTGGCACTGGCGCGGTGCATACCGCGCCCGGCCATGGCCAGGAAGACTACGTGGTCGGCATGAAGTACAAGCTGCTCGTGGACAATCCGGTCGGCAGCGACGGCCGCTTCGTTGCAGGCACGCAGTTGTTCGAAGGCGAGCGCGTGTTCGACGCGAACAAGCATGTCATCGCCGTGCTGACTGAACGCGGTCGCCTGTTGAAGGAAGAAGCGCTGCGTCACAGCTATCCGCATTGCTGGCGGCACAAGACGCCGGTGATCTTTCGCGCGACGGCGCAGTGGTTCATCAGCATGGACCAGGCCGGCCTGCGCAAATCGGCGCTGCACGAAATCGGCAAAGTGAAATGGATGCCGTCGTGGGGCGAGGCGCGCATCGGCGGCATGGTCGCGGACCGCCCCGACTGGTGCATTTCGCGGCAGCGCGCCTGGGGCGTGCCGATCGCGTTGTTCACGCATCGCGATACTGGTGAGCCGCATGCGCGCTCCGCCGCGCTGCTTGACGAAGTCGCGGCGCTGGTCGAAAAGGACGGCATCGACGCCTGGTTCGATCTCGATCCCGCGCAGCTGCTCGGCGCGGAAGCGCCGCAGTACGAGAAGGTCACCGACATCATGGACGTGTGGTTCGATTCCGGAGTGGTCCATCACTGCGTGCCGAAGACGCATGACGAAATCACCGCGCCCGCCGATCTGTATCTCGAAGGCTCCGACCAGCATCGCGGCTGGTTTCAGAGTTCGCTGATGACTTCGGTCGCGCTGCACCAGCGCGCTCCCTATCGCGCGGTGCTCACGCACGGCTTCACGATCGACGACAAGGGCCGCAAGATGTCGAAGTCGCTGGGCAACGTCATCGCCCCGCAGAAAGTCATCGGCACGCTCGGCGCGGACGTGCTGCGCCTGTGGATCGCGGCGACCGACTACGCGAACGAAATGAGCGTGTCGGACGAAATCCTCAAGCGCGTCGCCGAATCGTATCGCCGCATCCGCAACACCGGCCGCTTCCTGCTCGGCAACATGACGGGCTTCGATCCGGCGACCGACCAGCTGGCGGTGGACGAATTGGTCGCGGTCGACCGCTGGGCACTGTGGCGCACGCAGCAGTTGCAGGAAGAAGTCATCGAGGCGTATCGCAACTACCAGTTCCATCTCATCTACCAGAAGGTGCACAACTTCTGCAGCGTCGACCTGGGCGGGTTCTATCTCGACGTCACCAAGGACCGCCTGTACACGACCCAGCCGAAGAGCCGTGCGCGCCGTTCGGCGCAGACAGCCATGTTCTGGATCGCCGAGGCGATGACGCGCTGGCTCGCGCCCATCTTGTCGTTCACGGCGGAAGAGCTGTGGGGCTTCATGCCGGGCAAGCGCGACGAATCGGTGTTCTTCGGCGCCTGGGCGCAATTGCCGCAAGGTGCATCGGCACGACCGAACCTCGATTGGGATGCGATCTTCGCGGTGCGCGGCGCGTTGACGCGCGAACTCGAGAAGATCCGCAATGCCGGCGCCATCGGCGGGCCGCTCGACGCGGAGATCGACATCTATACCAGCGGCGCGCTGCTGGAGACGTTGCAGCAGTTCGGCGAGGAACTACGCTTCGTGTTCATCACGTCGGGCGCGCAAGTGCATCCCGCGGATGCGCGCACCGCGGAAGCGGTCGCGGTGCAGGAAGGCGACGGCAACACAGTGTGGATTGCCGCCAGGCCGACACCGGCACAGAAGTGCGTGCGCTGCTGGCACAAGCGTCCCGATATCGGTGCGGACCCCAAGCATCCGGAACTTTGCGGCCGCTGCGCGACCAATATCGAAGGCCCGGGCGAAACGCGGAGATTCATCTGATGTCCGACAACACGCTGGCGAAAGTCTGGTTCGCGCCCACGCGCGGTGCAAGCAACTGGCTGTGGCTGTCGTTCTTCGTAGTGCTGCTGGACCAGGTCACCAAGGCGTTGGTGGTCGGCGCGATCAAGATGAAAGCGAGCGTGGCGCTGCTGCCCATTCTTGAGATCGTCTACCTGGAGAACAAGGGTGCGGCCTTCAGCATCCTGCACGACGCAGCGGGCTGGCAGCGCTGGTTCTTCATTGGCCTGGCGCTGATCGTGAGCGTCGTTTTGATGGTGTGGCTGCGCCGCATCCGCACGCCCGAACAGACGTTGCTCGCGATCGGGCTGACGCTGGTGCTGGGCGGCGCGCTCGGCAACGTGATCGACCGCGTGTGGCACGGCTACGTCGTGGATTTCATCTATTTTCACTGGCGCGACTGGGATTTTCCCGCGTTCAACATCGCGGATTCCGCGATCTCGCTGGGCGCGGCGTGCCTGCTGATCGACGCGTTCCGTGAAAGCGGCGGCCAGAAGAAAGGCGGCCAGCAGAAAGGTGGTCAGTGACGCCATGCAGATTTTCCTCGCCAATCCCCGTGGTTTCTGCGCTGGCGTCGACCGGGCCATCGATATCGTCGAGCGCGCGATCGAGCTGTTCGGCGCGCCCATCTACGTGCGTCACGAAGTCGTCCACAACCGCTACGTCGTCGACCGCCTGCGCAACATGGGCGCGAAGTTCGTGGAGGAACTGGACGAAGTCCCCGATGACGCGACGGTGATATTCAGCGCCCACGGCGTGTCGCGCGCCGTGCAGGACGAAGCACGCCGGCGCGGCCTGAAGGTGTTCGACGCCACTTGTCCGCTAGTCACGAAGGTGCACATGGAAGTCACGCGGTATGCGCGTGAAGGGCGCGACGTGATCCTGATCGGCCACGAAGGGCATCCTGAGGTGGAAGGCACGATGGGGCAGTTCGACAACTCGTTCGGCGGCCGCATCCTGCTCGTGGAAACGCCCGAGGACGTGGCGAAACTCGCCGTCACCGATCCCGAGCGGCTCGCCTTCGTCACGCAGACGACGTTGTCGGTCGACGACACACAGCGCGTCGTGGACGCGTTGCGAGTGCGCTTTCCGGTACTGGCCAGCCCGCGCAAGGAAGACATCTGCTACGCCACCCAGAATCGCCAGGACGCGGTGAAGCAGTTGGTGGGGCGGTGCGACCTGATCCTCGTGGTGGGTTCGCCGACCAGCTCGAATTCGAATCGGTTGCGTGAGATCGCGCAGAAGGCGGGTATTCCCGGTTACCTCGTGGACGGCCCCGAAGACCTGCAACGCGAATGGTTCGACGGCAGGAAGGCGGTCGGCGTCACGGCAGGTGCATCCGCGCCGGAAGTCCTGGTGGAGCGCGTCGTCGCGCGTATTCGCGAGTGGGGCGGGCAGGCGCCGCAGAATCTGGTGGGCCAGCAGGAGAGCGTGGTGTTCAGCCTGCCGCGCGAGCTGCGGATTCCGTTTCCCGCACGCTCGTAATCCGCTTCAAGTCGCGCTTACAGCGCGCATCAATTTGCCGGCTGGACTCGCGTCACATACGACGCCGCGCCCTGTCCGGGCGCCGACCAGCTCACGGCGACGACGTACGTCGGCGGCGAACTCGACGAGTCGCGCGTGATCGAGCCGGTGCCGCTCGGCAGCGTGCGCTGCACTTCATCCAGCCAGCACGCCGCTTCCTGGGCTGCCGCATCGATCGGCCGCCTGATTTTCTTCTGCGGTTCGCACACGACACCCACGACACTGGCGTAACCCAAGCGGCCGGCTGCGTTGGCGCTCACGCGCTCGGCGATGGCTTCAGCCAGCCTGGCTGCCTGCATTCGGGGTACGTCCGCAGGTGTGGCGGGAGCGGTGTCGCTGTACAGGGCTGCGATGCCGATGAGACCGATGACGATCAGCAATATCGCCGTCGCGACTTCCACCAGGGTGAACCCCGCGGCCGCGCGTTGCGCCAATTTGATTCCTTGCATCCCGACTCTTCAGCCCGTTACGCGAGTGAGGGCGCATGATCGGCTAGCCCGCCGGGCAGCGCAAAGGCTTGTTGCTCGAATCGCGCTGCGACAGTCGCGCTCGGCCGACATTGGTGATGATGAGGGCCCGCGCCGCGGTGCTGCCGCGCGGGTCGCAGAACACGACGGTGCCGTTGATGACGGCCTGCATGATCGGGCGGAACGAATACGCGGCACGGTTCGAGGTGATGTGTCCGCCGGGCCAGGCCGCATATACCTGCAGCAATGGCTCATCTTCGCTGCGTACCGGCGGCTCGTCGCGGTTGAGGTTGGCAAACACGATCCAGCCCACATTCCAGTCGGGTGCGGCATTCATGCAGTGGCTGCCGTCGCTGGATTTGCACAGGCTCACCACACCGCCGCGCGTCATGGCTTCGGCGCGCGCGACCATGAGTGCGTGGACGAATCCGTTCACGGCCGTGACGCGGCCGGCATCGTGGTACAGGTTTGTGAAGCTCGGCACGGCAAGCGAGCTGAGGATGGCGAAGATCGTCAAAGCGATCATCAGTTCGAGCAGCGTCACGCCGGTGCAAGACGTCGGGGTGAACCTGCGCCGGGCCACGCCGAGGTGGATCGAATCATCAGGGGTGGCGTTGTCACGAGTCGAGCCGCGCATCCTTGCGCTCCTTGTGTCCGGGGGTTGCCGCTCTGAGCAGACTTGAGCTTGCCGCGGCGCAGGGTGCGCGGGAGCATGATTTTCAGGGTGTTTGGCGAGAAATTCGAGCCGCGCCGCCGCCGCGACAAGTATCGCGTCGGGCGGCGGACGCGGGTATGCTCGGTGCAAGCATCATTTGGGGGGAACTTCCGTGAGCACACCGTATCCCCAGCACCCGTTGTCCCGCGATGCCCTGGCGAGGGAACTCAAGGGCCACGGCCTGAAGCCCACCGAGCAGCGGCTGCGGGTGGCGGAAATCCTGATGAGCTCCCCGACGCACATGACGGCGGAGCAGATCCTGGCCGCTGTGCGGCAGGGTGGCCGGCGGGTCTCCAAGGCCACTGTCTACAACACGCTCAAGGCGCTGGCCGAAAGCCGCCTGGTGCGGCAGATCCACCTCGATCCGGAACGCTCGGTCTATGACTCCACCCGTGCGCCGCACCATCATTTTCACGACATCGACACGGGCGAACTGTGCGATATCCATCCCGACGACATCTCCTTCAGCCGCTTCCCGCAACTGCCCGAGGGCATGGAGGCGGAGGCGGTGGAAGTGGTCATCCGCATCAAACGCAAGCGAGTGACCGCGAGCGAATAAGGCCGGCGGTCGGCGGGCCGTTGCCCCGCGTCCTGCATCTATTCCCGGTTGTCCCGCATCCGCTATACTCCCGCGCCGCGCCGGATCGCAGCTCGAGCCGCCTGAGGGTTGGGTATTGCGCAGCGCATTCAACGTTTTGCCGTCTTAGCTCAGCTGGTAGAGCACATCATTCGTAATGATGGGGTCCACGGTTCGATTCCGTGAGACGGCACCATTTCCGCCTCGTTCACGCCGCGCCCCGCGCGGCGTTTGCGTTCCTCAGGTTCAGCGAATCGCCGATGGCCAAGCGCACAAAATCGACACGCCGCCTGACCAAGGGCAGGATTTTCACCTACCGCATCGCCGTAGCCTGCGCCCGTCTGATCGTGGACTTTCTGTGGCTGACCTGCCGCATCCGCGTCGTTGGCCAGGAGCGCTTTCAGACGTTGGTGCGCGAGCAGGTCGCGGTCGTGCCGGTGTGCTGGCATCAACACCTGCTGCTGTGCGCGCGTTTCCTGGTCAGCAAGCGTGCGCGGCCGTTGAAGGCGGGCTTCATGATTTCACCGTCCGTCGATGGCGAGGCGCCGACGATGCTGGCGCAATCGTACGGCGCCCATGTGGTGCGCGGTTCAGGCACCTATACCGGGTTGCGCGCCGTGCGCGGCGCGCACCAGGCGATCGCCAAGGACGGGATCTCGCCCGCCGTGACGCCCGATGGCCCCAAGGGTCCGCGCTTCAAGTTCAAGCCGGGCGCGATCTTCGCTGCGCAGATTTCCGGCAAACCCGTCGTGCCGCTCGCCTTTGCGGCGCAGCCGGCGTTCGTGCTCAAAACCTGGGACAAGTTCGTGATCCCGGTGCCGTTCGCCCGCGTCTACATCGCGATCGGCGAGCCCTACTTTCCAGCGGCGGACATGACGGATGCGCAGATGCAGCAGGCGCAGCTCGAAATGCAGCGACGCATGCACGCGACATACAAGCAGGCGCACGCGGCGTTGACCGCGACGAAGCAGTGAATTTATTTCTGCTGGGGTTCGGTCGCGGGCAGGCAGTTCGCGTCCGTGCATTCTTCGGCTTCGATTTGGATGGTCGCGTGCCTGATGCCGAATTTCTCGGCCAGCACTGCTTTCGCATCTTTGAGCACGTCGACATGATTCGCGCCGACCGCCACCGACGCGTGCATCGTCAGCAGCGTGTCGCGCGGGCCCATCTGCCAGCAGTGCACGTGATGCACGTCGCGGATCGCCGGAATGCGCTGCTCCAGCGTTCTACGCAGTTCGCCCACGTCCAGCCACTCAGGCGAGCCCTCCATCAAGATATGAGCGGAGCGCTGTATAAGCGTCCATGCGCTGCGTACGATCAGTGCGGATACCAGCAGCGACAGCAGCGGATCGATGGGCATCCAGCCGGTCCAAAGGATGACCAGCGCCGCGATGATGGCTGCCACCGATCCCAGCAGGTCGCTGAGCACGTGTAGCGTCGCGGCGGCGACGTTCATGTCATGCGCATCGCCATGACGCAGCATCGCGAAGACGGTCAGGTTGACGGCCAGGCCGATCGTGCCGATCCAGAGCATCGCCGTGCCGTGCACCTCGACCGGATGGAACAGGCGCTGCGCAGCCGTGATCGCGATCCACGCCACGATGAACAGCAACGCGCAGCCGTTGACGAACGTCGCCAACACGCGCAGGCGCTGGTAGCCGAAGGTGCGCAGCGCATCGGCGGGACGGCCGGCGAGCCGGCTGGCGGCCCACGCGAAGGTCAGTGCTGCCGCGTCGGTGAGCATATGGCCGGCGTCGGCAAGCAGCGCCAGCGAATCGGCCAGCATGCCGCCGGCGAACTCCACGACCATGAATCCCGCGGTCAGGAACACGGCGATGCCGAGCAGCCGGCTGGAGCTGGCGTGAGCTGCATGATCGTGGTCGTCGTGCCCGCCGCCGTGCGCAGGACCATCACGGTCGTGATCCGCATGGGTATGTGCCGCGTGAACATGTCCCGCGTCATCTGGTCCAGCGCCGTGCGAATGATCGTGATCGTGTGCCGACATGCCTTCCCACTTGCGACCGGTCAGCGAGGACTCGGGTAGGCGGTTTTACGTCGCCAGTCGCTTGGCGCCCATCTTATACTTGCCGCCATGAAAATTTCCGTCGTCATCCCGGTCTGCAACGAAGCAGACAACGTCGCGCCGCTGGCAAGCGAGATCCAGGCCGCGTTGCGGCCGCATGCACCGTTCGAAATCATCTTCGTCGACGATGGCAGCACGGACGGCACCGTGGCCGCGTTGCGCGCCGCGCGCGCCGGGGGCATCCCCGAAATCCGCTTGCTGCAGCACTCGGCACGTTGCGGGCAGAGCGTGGCCGTGCTCAATGGCGTGCGCGCGGCGCAAGCCGAGTGGGTGGCGACGCTGGATGGTGATGGCCAGAACGACCCGGGGGACATTCCGTCGCTGCTTGCCGCGCAGGCATCGGCCGGACCGGCGCTGCGGCTGGTCATGGGCAATCGTAAAGCGGCGCGCCAGGACACTTGGCTGCGCAAGGTCTCTTCCCGCGTGGCCAATGGCGTGCGCGGCTGGCTGCTCGGTGACGGCACGCCGGACGCCGGCTGCGGCATCAAGCTCATGCATCGCGCGACCTTTCTCGAGCTGCCACGCTTCAATCACATGCATCGCTTCCTGCCCGCGCTGTTTCAACGTACCGGCGCGCAAGTGATCTCGGTGCCGGTGCGGCATCGGGCGCGCACGCGCGGCGTTTCCAAGTACGGGCTGCATAATCGTCTTTGGGTCGGCATCGTCGATCTGTTCGGCGTGCGTTGGCTGATCCGGCGCAAACCGGCGCAAGTGCAGATTATCGAACAATGACGCAGCTGCTGGCCCAGCTGCTGCGCGCGGGGCGAGCGGACGCGCGCGACGCGCACAATGACGTGTTGTGGGATGTGTTGTGGTTGTGCGTGCTATCGCTGTTGCTGATCGCGACCGGCATTGGTCTGCGCGATCCCTGGCCGGCGGACGAGCCGCGCTTCGCGCTCATCGCGCGCGACATGGTCGCCACGCATCAATGGCTGATTCCCGAGGTCGGTGGCGATATCTACGCCGACAAGCCGCCGTTCTTCTTCTGGCTGATCGCCGGCGTGTTGATGCTCACCGATTCACTGCGCGTCGCTTTCCTGCTGCCTTCGGCGCTGGCTGGACTGGGCTGCGTCATTCTGGTCTACGACCTGGCGCGGCGCTTGTGGAACCGCGAGGCCGGACTCGCCGCGGGCCTGGTGCTGCTCGGCACGATTCAATTCGTGTGGCAGGCGCGGCAAGCGCAGATCGATGCCACGCTGTGCTTCTTCACGACGCTCGGCCTCTATGGATTGCTGCGTCATCTGCTTCTCGGCCCCAACTGGAAATGGTACGTGCTCGGCTGGGCCGCGGCGGGCTTCGGCATCATCACCAAGGGCGTCGGCTTTCTGCCGTTGCTGGTGTTCATTCCGTACTTCGCGTCGCGCCGTGGCGAGTGGTCGCCGCGTCCCGCGATCCAATGGGGGTGGCGCTGGCTGCTTGGCCCGGTTGCGCTCGCCGCGGTGACTTCGATCTGGGTCGCGCCGATGTTGCTGGCGGCGCACGGCGATCCGGCGCTCGCCCAGTATCGCGACGAAATCCTGTTCAAGCAGACGGTCAACCGCTATGCCGATCCCTGGCATCACCGCGAGCCGTTCTGGTACTTCCTGACCAACGTGATTCCGCTGCTGTGGCTGCCGCTGACCGCGCTGCTGCCGTGGCTGTGGACGCATTGGCGCGATGCTTTGCGCCAGCGCGATCTGCGCTCGCTGCTGCCGCTCGCGTGGGTCGTGCTCGTCGTGTTGTTTTTCAGCATTAGCAGCGGCAAGCGCGGCGTCTACGTGCTGCCCGCATTGCCGGCTCTGGCGCTCGCGTGCGCGCCCTGGCTCGGCGAACTCGCCAAGCGTCGCGGCGTGCAGCGCACGATGTTCGGCATCGCGTGCGGCATCGCAGCGGTCACGCTGGGCGCCGCGCTTTATTTACTGGCGAGTGCATCCGCGCGCCATGAAGTCATCGATATGTACGACATCGACCCTGTCGCACCCCTCTTCGCGATGGGAGCTGTCGTCGGCGCCGCATGCATTTTCGCGCGGCCGGCGCGTGGCTTTCTCGCTTACGGCCTGGTTCTGGTCGCGACGCTGGTTCTGGTGGGCGTGTGGATCAGTCCGCTCATCAATGAATCGCGCTCCGCTGCCGGATTCATTCGCAAAGTGGCAGCCGCGACCAGGGATGTGCGGGAGCTGGGCTTTGTCGCGTACAAGGAACAGTACCTGCTCTACATCACGCGGCCGACCTGGAATTTCGGCCATGCGCGCTGGCGCGAGATGGATCAGGAAGCAGCCGATGCGGCTGCATGGATGGTCGCGAGTCCGCAGCGCGTCCTGCTGGTGGACGATCGTGTCCTTGCGCTGTGTTTCGCCAAGGCGAATGCGCGGCTCGTGGATACGGCCAATCGGCAGCAGTGGTTCCTGGTCACGGGCGCTGCGGATGCCGCGTGCGTGCAGAAGGGCAATCCGGCGGCCGCGCTGCGCTACGCCCCGCCTAATGTCAAATAAAAGCCGGCGCCACAGGCATTTAGCAGGGCTCGACGGCTTTTAATCGCCGCGCTCCCTGTGCCACAATCGACCGGTCGTCAGTGCTCCCCACAATAGACAAGCTCGATAACTTCTCAAGGGCGCGGCGACGGGAGGATGTCTTGGTGCGCATCGTCACTCCGCTTTGGCAGCGGGTACGCTCTGACATTGGACACGATCTGCTGGCGGCCGCGAGGATGCGGTGCGCGGCGGATTTGCAATACATCGTCAGCGGCCCCCAGGCCGGCTGACCGAACGCTAAGGAAAGCAAAGCATGGCGCGCAATCTGACCGAAAACATCGATGTCGTGGCGGCGCCCGCCGGTGCTGTCATTTTCGCGGCGCGCCCCGAGGCGGGCCGCAAGTCCCGCGCCGGTCTCGATGTGCCGCTCACCAAGGCCGCGGTCGATTTCCAGAACCTGCCGATCGAAGATGCCGACATGGTGGTGCGGCAGAATCTCGAAGCACTGCGCGAGGCCACCGGGCTCGACGCCGTGTTCATCGCGCACTTCGACGCCGCCAGGCAATCGATCGAGCGCGTCGTCGCGGCGACCGGCCTGTTCGGCACTTTCAATCCGGATATTTTCCACGGCGAGTCTCTGAGCGGTCTGCCGTATCTGCGCGACAGGCTCGAACACCTGCGCATCATCGAGCTGCGCGACACCGCCCAGCCGCGTCGCGATCTCGTCACGGATGCCGCGCGCTTCGCATCGCTGCAAGTCGGCGCCGTGCTCATCATCGGCTTCGCCATCAAGGGACGCGTCAGCGGCCTGATGGCGTTGTGTTCGACGCGGCCACGCGATAGCTGGGACGCGAATCTGCACTTGATGCTGAAACTGCTGGGTGCGAGCTACGCCAGCGGCATGGAGCGCATCCAATACCGCAACCAGTTCGACGACCTGGCCGAACGCAGCGACCTCGCGCTGCATGGCGCGAATGACGGCCTATGGGACTTCGACCTGGAGCGTAAGAGCTCCTACTTCTCGCCACGCTGGAAGACAATGCTCGGCTACTCGGACGACGAAGTCGAACCGCTGGCGGACTGGCAAACGCTCGTGCACCCAGAAGATCTGCCGCGCGTCCACGCAGCGTTGCGCGATCACCTAGCCGGCAAGGAGCCCATGTTCGAAAGCGTGCACCGGCTGAAGCATCGCGACGGCGTGTGGCTGTGGGTGGATAGCAAGGCGAAGGCGCGCGTCGACGAACACGGTCGCGCCAAGCGCATCGTCGGCATCGACCTGGACGTCACCGAGCGCAAGTTGTTCGAGGACGCGCTGTTCAAGGAGAAGGAAAGCGCGCAGATCACGCTGCAGTCGATCGGCGACGGCGTCATCACGACGGATTCCGATTGCCGCATCGAGTATCTCAACCCCGTCGCCGAGCAGCTCACCGGCTGGCGCCTGGAACACGCGCAGGGCCGCATCGTCGACGAGATTTTCCGCAGCTTCCACGAGGAGACCTGCGAGCCGCTGGAGAATCCGCTGGCGGTCGCGATACGGCGTGCGCGCGCCATCAAGTCCGTGCGCCCGATGCTGCTGATCCGCCGCGACGGCAACGAGCTGTACATCGAAAGCTGCGCCACGCCGATTCGCGACGGCGCCGGTGCGGTGTCAGGCGGCGTGCTGGTGTTCCATGACGTCAGCGAGAGCCGCGAACTGAATCGCAAGCTGTCCTATCACGCCAGCCACGATATCCTGACCGGCCTCGTGAACCGGCGTGAATTCGAATCGCGATTGGAGCGTGCGCTGAAGAGCGCGCGGGCGCGCGAATCATCGTACGCGCTGTGCCACATCGACCTCGACCAGTTCAAGATCATCAACGACAACTGCGGCCACAGCGCCGGCGATGCCTTGCTCGGCCAGGTAGGCGCGTTGCTGAAGTCGAAGATCCGCTGGCGCGATACGGTGTCGCGCCTTGGCGGCGATGAGTTCGGCGTGCTGCTCGAAAGCTGTTCGCTGGAGGAGGGCATCCGCCACGCCGAGGCGCTGCGCGAGGCCATCCGCAACTACAAGTTCGTCTGGGAGGAGCGCACGTTCCGCCTCGGCGCGAGCATCGGCGTGGTGCCGATTTCGCCTGAGAACGAAGATGTCGCCGCACTCCTTTCGGCTGCGGACAGCGCGTGCGCCGCGGCGAAGGAAAGCGGCCGCAACCGCATCTACAGCTTCCAGGAAAACGACATCGACCTGATGCGCCGCCGCCGCGAAATGCAATGGGCCGCACGCATCAACAACGCACTCGAAGACGGCCGCTTCGAGATTTTCCGCCAGATCATCATGCCGCTGCAGAAGCCGGATCCCGGCTTGCACTACGAACTGCTGCTGCGCATGCGCGATGAGGCGGGCAAGATCGTCGCGCCCGACCAATTCATCGCCGCGGCCGAACGCTACGGCCTGACGCCGAACATCGATCGCTGGATGGTGGAGCACGCGCTGCGCTGGCTGGTGTCCGAGGCGGACGAGCGCGAGAAGCTCGCGATGTGCTCGATCAACCTGTCGGGCCAGAGTCTCGGTGACGACAAGTTCCTGCCGTTCGTCATCGACCAGTTCCATCGCAGCGGCATCGACGCGTCGAAGATCTGTTTCGAGATCACCGAGACTGCGGCCATCGCCAGCTTCTCGCAGGCGAACCGCTTCATTCACGCGCTGAAGGAACTGGGCTGCCGCTTTGCGCTGGATGATTTCGGCACCGGCCTGTCCTCGTTCGGTTACCTCAAGCACTTCCCGGTCGACTTCCTCAAGATCGATGGCAGCTTCGTCAAGGAAATCCTGCACGATCCCATCGACCGCGAAATGGTGCGGTCGATCAATGAAATCGGTCATCTCACCGGCAAGCAGACCATTGCCGAGTTCGCCGAGAACCAGGAGATCATCGAGATGCTGCGCAGCCTGGGCGTCGACTACGCGCAGGGCTACGGCATCGCGACGCCGCAACGCGTCATGCGGCTTGCGGACAAGGATGAGCGGGTAGTGAAGTAACTGCGTGGTGACGTAGTGACGTAGGTTGGGCAGAGTCTTCGAAGCCCAACAATCAACGCTGCCAAGGATAGTTGGGCTTCGAAGACTCTGCCCAACCTACGCGAAGCGCATGGACAGGTCCACCGCGTGCACGTGCTTCGTCAGGCCGCCGACCGAAATGTAGTCCACGCCGGTCTCCGCGATCCCGCGCAGCGTCTCCAGCGAAACGTTCCCTGACGCTTCCAGCTGCGTCTTCGAGTTGACGTGCTTGCGCGTCACGGCCACTGCGCGCCGCATGTCATCGAGCGTGAAGTTGTCGAGCAGGATGCGATCCACTTTCGCGTCCAGCGCCTGCTGCAGCTCTGCGAAGTTCTCCACTTCGACCTCCAGCAGAACCTGGCTGTTGAGCTTGCGCGACGCGAGCACGGCGGCGGCAATCGAGCCCGCTGCCGCGATGTGATTCTCCTTGACCAGGATGGCGTCGAACAAGCCGATGCGATGATTCGTCCCGCCGCCGCAGTGCACCGCATATTTCTGCGCAAGGCGCAATCCTGGCAGCGTCTTGCGCGTGTCGAGAATGTGGCAGTTCGTGCCGGCAATCGCATCGACGTACTGTCTCGTGACGGTCGCCGTCCCCGACAGCAGTTGCAGAAAATTGAGCGCGCAGCGTTCGCCGGTGAGTAGCGCGCGCGCCGGGCCTTCGAGAGAACACAGCTGCTGATCAGGTCGGACGCGATCGCTGTCCTGGACTCCCCAGGTGATGCGCACGCGCTCGTCAACTTGGCGGAACACCTCCGCGAACCACTGCACTCCGCACAGTACGGCGTGCTCGCGCGAGATGACGGTCGCGCGCATCGTCGTCGTCGCGGCGATCAGTTGCGCCGTCAGGTCGCCCGCGCCTATATCTTCAGCGAGCGCGAGTTGGACTTGCGCGGCGATGTGCTGGGATAGGTCCGTGCTCATTGCTTGCTCCACAAAGAAGAAACCCGGCCGAGCCGGGTTTCTTATTCTCAGCGCTCGTGCCCGAACTTAAAAGGGCAGCCCGTGCGTCGCGGAACCCATGCACAGCAGCATCGGGATCGACAACACGAAGTTGACTCGCGAAGCGAGCATGGCGACGCGGCGAGCCTTGGCCTTTTCCTCGTCCGTCGCCGGCTTGATGCCGAGCACTTTCTTCTGGTTCGGCCAGATCACACCCCATACGTTCAGCAGCATGATGGTGCCCAGCCAGGCGCCGATGCCGATGACCAGCTGGTAGTAATTGACTTCGGCACCGCCCAATCCGAGCGCGAATGCGCCGGCGAAGTTGCCGCTGCGACCCAGGTACCAGGCGCCTGTCAGCCACGTGGCCAGGGCAGCCCAGCGGAACCACCACAGCGCCACCGGCGCGATGTATTTGCTGATGCCGGCGCCGCCCGGACCGCCCTTGTCTGCGGTCGCCGCTGCGAGGCCGGGAATCTGTACGACATTGAAGTAGTAGAGCAGGCCGATCCACATGATGCCGGACAGGATGTGCAGCCAGCGCGCCAGGCCGAGTTCATGGAATTGGGTGACGGAGGGCGTTATGGCAAAGGCGAGCACAATGGCAAGCACGAAGCCTGCACTCAGGGCTCCCTTGACGGTGTTGAGCGGATTCATGACTAGATTCTCCTTCGGAAAGTGTTCTTTTGCGTTCTTGGGGGACTTGCGATCGACTCGCATCGCTCGCTGAACGCGCCCGGCCCATTGAAAAGAAAGGACCGGCGCGCCGCAAAAAGCGTTTGAAGAATAGGGGAGCGGTCCCCATAATTCAATGTCATCGCCGGGATTCGTCCTACAGTGCCGCCATCGTCCCAAGTCGAGTCGCCGTGCACCAAGGTTTGCACGCTCAACTCGCGGGGCATTTGCGTCGGTTGCGGCCGCGACCTGAGCGAAATCGCCGGCTGGCCGGACATGTCGGAAGAGCAACGCGCGGCGGTATGTGCTCTGGCACAGCGTAGACTGGCCGACAGTTGAATCGAGAATTGTATCAAGACGGCGAGGTAGCCATCCGTGGACGTCATCGAACGCATCAAATCGCAGCTTTCTTCCAGTCCTGTCGTGCTGTACATGAAAGGCACGCCGGACTTCCCGCAATGCGGCTTCTCCGCGGCGGCCGTCCGGGCGCTGAACGCGTCGGGCGCGCGCTTCAATCACGTCAATATTTTCGAAGACCCTGAAGTGCGTGAAGCGCTCAAGCAGTATTCGAACTGGCCGACCTATCCGCAGCTCTACATCAATGGCGAGTTGATCGGCGGCTCAGACATCATCCTGGAAATGCATGCCAGCGGTGAGCTGCAGAAGCTGCTGACGGAAACGAAAGTCGCCTGAGTAAAGTCGCCTGAGTGAAGGTAGGTTGATGCGTAGGTTGGGCTGAGTCTTCGAAGCCCAACGATCAACGTCGCAAGGAAAGTTGGGCTTCGAAGACTCAGCCCAACCTACGCGCTACCCACTAGACAGCTTGTCCAGTCACGCCGGCGCGTTGTTCCGATACGCCTCTTTGAACCGATTGCAGATCTGGCAGAACAACTGCGCGGTCTGCTGCGCATCGTAGGCAGCGGAGTGTGCTTCGTTCGAGTCCCATGCGATGCCCGCCGCATGTAAAGCCTTTGCCAGCACCGTCTGACCGAGCGCCACGCCGGCCAGCGTCGCCGTGTCGAAACACGAAAACGGATGAAACGGGTTGCGCTTGATGTCATTGCGCGCGACCGCGGCGTTCACGAAATTCAGGTCGAAGTAAGCGTTGTGGCCGACCAGCACGGCGCGCGTGCAGTCGTTGTCCTTCATGGCCTGGCGGATTTCCTTGAACAGGCGCGTGAGTGCGTCCTTCTCGTCGATGGCCGGGCGCAGTGGATGATGCGGATCGATGCCGTTCACCGCCAGCGACGCGGCTTCGATGTTGGAGCCGGGAAACGGCTTGACGTGATAACGCCAGCCTTCGCCGGGCTTGAGCGAGCCGTCCTCCTGGATTTCCAGCAGTACGGCGGCGATTTCCAGCAGCGCGTCGGTGTTGGGATTGAAGCCGCCGCACTCCACGTCGACGACGACGGGCAGAAAGCCGCGGAAGCGCCGTGACATCGGCAGTTTGTCGGCGAGCTTGTCGTTCACTGTCGATCCTGGGCCGGTTGCGGCTGCATGCGCCAGGCGATTGATTCGCCAGCGCGAAACGGCACCAGTTCGTCCGCATCGAAGCGATACGACGCGGGCGGCGTCCACGCGACGCGTTCGAGCGTGATGCGCTCGGTATTGCGCGGCAGTGCGTAGAAATCCGGGCCGCGCTGCGAGGCGAAGGCTTCGAGCCGGTCCAGCCGCCCCGCCAGCTCGAACGCCTCGGCGTACAGCTCGATGGCCGCATGGGCGGAAAACACGCCGGCGCATCCGCAGGCGTTTTCTTTCGTGTGTTTTGCATGCGGCGCGCTGTCGGTGCCGAGAAAGAATCGCGCATCGTCGCTGGTCGCCGCTTCGAGCAGCGCCTGGCGATCGCGCTCGCGCTTGAGCACCGGCAAGCAGTAGTGATGCGGGCGAATGCCTCCCTGGAAGAGCGCATTGCGATTCAGCAGCAGATGCTGCGGCGTGATCGTCGCCGCGATACCGGCCCGCGCGCCGGTCACGAACTGGACGGCTTCGCGCGTGGTTACATGCTCGAACACGATCTTCAGCTTCGGGAAGCGCTCGGCGACGCGCGCGAGCACGCGGTCGATGAAGACGCATTCGCGATCGAACACATCCACGTCGGCCTCGGTGACCTCGCCGTGAACCTGCAGCACCAGGCCGCATTCCTCCAGTGCCGCGAGCGCCGGGAAAATGTTTTCGATGGCAGTCACGCCCGCGTCCGAATGTGTCGTCGCTCCGGCCGGATATAACTTCGCGCCGACAATCATGCCGCTGGCCTTGGCCGCGAGAATCTCTTGTGGCGCCGTCGTGTTCGTCAGGTACAGCGTCATCAGTGGTTCGAATGAGCAGCCTGCCGGTACGGCTTTCAGGATGCGCTCGCGATAGGCGGCAGCTTGCGCCACCGTCGTCACCGGGGGCTTCAGGTTCGGCATGATGACTGCCCGGGCGAACTGGCGCGCGGTGAAAGCAACGACGCTGGCCAGATGCGCACCGTCGCGCACGTGCAAGTGCCAGTCGTCGGGACGGAGAATGTTGAGATCGGTCATGGGCGGGCGGCGCGGCGGGCAAGCTTACCAGTCGCCGCCTGGCGGCCGATAGGGCGGGGGATTGATGCCTTGGCGCTGATGGACCTTTTCCCTGCCGTCGCCGCCCCGAGCAGGCCGTGATCCAGTAGCAACTGCGTCGTGAAGCGCACGCCGAATCCCGTGAACTCGGTGGGGATGTGGGCCAGCCCGCCGCTGCGGTTGCTGGCCGACAGGTCCAGGTGGATCCAGGGGATGTCGGCGGGCACGAAGCGATTCAGAAATCGCGCGCCGAAAATATGATCGCCCTTGCTGTCGAGCGTGCACTGCAGGATGTCGGCGACGCTGGAATTCAGGTCGGTGTCGTAGTCCTCGTCCATCGGGAAGGTCCACACGCGCTCGCCGCTGCAGCGCCCGGCCAGCTCCAGCGCATCGCGCCATTGCGGGCGATTGGTGAACGCGCCGCTGTAGCGTTCGGTCAACGCCATCACGCACGAGCCTGTCAGCGTTGCGTAGTCGATTATCAGGTCGGGCTTGGCGCGCGCGGCGAGCGCCAGCGTGTCGGCAAGCACCATGCGGCCTTCGGCATCGCTGTGGACCACCTGGATCGTGACGCCGTTCGCCGCCGTCACCACGTCCTGCGGCCGATAGGCGCGTGGCCCTGTCTCATTCTCGGTCAGCGCAAGCCAGCAATCGACGTCGAAAGGGGCTTCGAGTTCAGTGAACGCGAGCAGCGTACCCACCGCGACGGCGCTGCCCTGCATGTCCTCGTGCATCTGGTACATGCTCTTGTGGGACTTCAGGTTGATGCCGCCCGTATCGAAGCAGATACCCTTGCCCACCAGCGCCAAGTGGGCGGAGTCGCGGCGTTTCGGTGCACGGTAACGCAGCCGCACGATGCCGGCATCGCGATGCGGGTTGGCGCGCGACACGGCCAGGAAAGCGCCCGCGCCCGCGCGCTTCAACGCGGCCTCATCGAAGAACTTGAAACTCCAGCCGCGTTGGCGGGCGAGCGTCGCCAGTGCGCGCCGATAACTCACGCAGTCCAGCACGTTGGGCGGCAAGCTGGTGAGCCAGCGCGCCAGGTGATTGCCGCGATTCACCGCAAGCGTGCGGCGCAAATCGAGCGGCGCACCGACCCGGACCAGCGTGATCGTTTCCAGTGCGGCAGTTCGAGGCGGTTTCGATTTCAGTGTCGGCATGGTTGCCGCGCCTGCCAGCGCTGCCGCAACGAGCGCTTCCAGGGCAATCTTGTCGTGCGTCTCGTCCATACCGCACGTTGCAAAAAGGACTTGGCGCGGCGTGTGGGCGAATTCCTTCCAGGCTTTGGCAGCTTGAGTCAGGCGCTCGAAAGCCGATGCCGACGACTTGACGAAAATGACGACGAGTGGGACGGCTCGCACGCCCACGCCGGTGCTGAGCATGCTCACCGGCCCATGCTTGTGGGCTTGAGCGTAAAGATGCCGCAAGGTCGGCGCGTAGGGCAGCCTGCCCACGCATTGTGTGGCGGAATCGGCGTTGCAGGCGACGACGATGGCCTCTTGCGCACTGAACAATCGCTCGGTCAGCGCCGTGCGCTGCTGAATCAAGCGCGTGTCGTGCAGTGCGGGAAGCAATTCCACAAGTTCACTTTCCTTGACGGCAAAAATGCAAACTCCGATGATACGCGGCCTGCCGGAAGCGTTGAAATTTCCTTTAGGCAGCCGAAGTTAGCTTCGTTGACACTAAGTCAATCCGCTAGCGACAACCCCTTCGCAAGGATGCCAGGCTGACCGGGACTATCGCGCCTGACGGGATGGCCGGCGGCCCGCAGCGTCGCCGGCTTTCTCCCTGCGGGTCATTTCCAACTGGATTTGCTCCGATGTCTTTTACACAGATGCGTTTTATCAAGATGGGCGAGTACACGAATGTCTGAACCTTCACGGCCCGAGGATCTCGATCCGCAGGAAACGCGGGAGTGGCTGGAATCCATCGATTCCGTGCTCAAGACTCACGGCGCGGAGCGCGCGCACTTCCTGCTCGAACGGCTGATCGATTTCACGCGGCGCTCCGGCAAATACCTGCCGTACAAACCGAACACCGCGTACGTCAACACGATCTCCGGCGCGCAGGAGAAGGATTATCCCGGCGACCGCACCATCGAGCGCCGCCTCGAGGCGTATATCCGCTGGAACGCGATGGCCATGGTCGTGCAGGCCAATCGCCAGAGCTCCGAATACGGCGGCCACATCGCCAGCTACGCGTCCGCCGCGACGTTGTACGAAGTCGGCTTCAATCATTTCTGGCGCGCGCCGTCGGAGAAGAATCCCGGCGACATGATTTTTTTCCAGGGCCACGCCTCGCCCGGCATCTATTCGCGCGCGTACTTGGAAGGCCGGCTGAGCGAGGAGCATCTCAAGCACTTCCGCCAGGAAGTGAAAAGCGACAAGGGCCTGAGCTCGTATCCGCATCCGTGGCTGATGCCGGATTTCTGGCAGTTCCCGACGGTGTCGATGGGCCTCGGACCGATGATGGCGATCTACCAGGCGCGCTTTCAGCGCTACCTCGAACACCGCGGCGTCGTGCCGGCCTCGGATCGCAAGATCTGGGCGTTTCTCGGCGACGGTGAAATGGATGAGCCCGAGTCGATGGGCGCGATCACCATGCCGGTGCGCGAGAAGCTGGACAACCTGGTGTTCGTCATCAACTGCAATCTGCAGCGTCTGGACGGTCCGGTGCGCGGCAACGGCAAGATCATCCAGGAACTCGAAGCGGCGTTCCTCGGCGCCGGCTGGAACGTGGTCAAGGTGATCTGGGGTTCACGCTGGGATCCGCTGCTGGCCCGCGATTCCAATGGCTGGCTGCAGCGAGTGATGGAAGAGACGGTCGACGGCGAGTACCAGAATTTCAAGGCCAAGGGCGGCGCATACACCCGCGAGAATTTCTTCGGCAAGTATCCCGAGCTGAAGGAAATGGTCGCCAACATGTCGGACGACGAGATCTGGCGGCTCAACCGTGGCGGCCACGACTACAAGAAGGTCTGGAACGCCTATAACAATGCGACGCTGCACAAAGGCCAGCCCACCGTCATTCTCGCCAAGACGGTGAAGGGCTTTCTGATGGGCCGGTGGGGTGAAAGCCAGAACATCACGCACCAGCAGAAGAAGCTGGACGATGAAGCACTGAAGGAATTCCGCAACCGCATCTTCATCGAGGTTTCCGATGAGGAAATCGCGAACGCGCCCTTCAAGAAGCCGCCCGAAGACAGCCCCGAGGCGAAGTATTTGCGCGAGCGTCGCCAGTTGCTCGGCGGTCCGCTGCCGCAGCGCAACCATAAGGCGCCGCCGCTGACCGTGCCGCCGCTCGAAGCGTTCGATACCTTGCTGCAAAGCTCGGGCGACCGCGAGACCTCGACGACGATGGCGCTGGTGCGCATTCTGCAAACGCTGGTGAAGGACAAGCATATCGGCCAGCACATCGTGCCGATCGTGCCCGACGAAGCGCGCACGTTCGGCATGGAAGGCATGTTCCGCCAGATCGGCATTTACTCGTCGATGGGCCAGCTGTACACGCCGATGGATTCGGATCAGCTGATGTTCTACAAGGAAGACAAGAAGGGCCAGATTCTCGAAGAGGGCATCAACGAAGGCGGTGCGATGTGTTCGTTCATCGCAGCAGGCACCGCGTATGCCAACCACGGCGTCAACATGGTGCCGTTCTACATCTACTACTCGATGTTCGGTTTCCAGCGCGTCGGCGATTTCATCTGGGCGGGCGCCGACAGCCAGGCGCGCGGCTTCCTGATCGGCGGCACGGCGGGACGAACGACGCTCGCGGGCGAAGGCTTGCAGCACCAGGACGGCCACAGCCAGCTGCTGTCGAGCACGGTGCCGAACTGCGTTTCCTACGATCCGACGTTTGCTTACGAACTCGCCGTCATCATTCAGGACGGCTTGCGCCGCATGTTTGCGGAACAGGAAGATATTTTCTATTACATCTCCTGCATGAACGAGAACTATGCGCACCCGGCCATGCCGAAGGGTGTGGAGCCGGGGATTCTCAAGGGCATGTACCTGCTGAACATCGGCGGGCGCGGCAAGGTGCGTGTCAACCTCATGGGCAGCGGCACCATCCTGCGCGAAGTGATCAAGGCCGCGGCAATTCTCGAAGCCGACTACGGCGTGCCGGCGGATGTGTTCAGCGTGCCGAGCTTCTCGGAATTGCGGCGCGAAGCGCTGGATGTCGAGCGCACCAACCTGCTCTCGCCGGATGTGCCGGCAAAGCAGCCGTATGTGCGGCAGTGCCTCGGGGATCGCACCGGGCCATTCATCGCGGCGACCGACTACATGAAGATCGTGCCCGACCAGATCCGCCAATGGGTGCCGGGACGTTTCATCGTGCTGGGCACGGATGGTTTCGGCCGCAGCGATTCGCGGGCGCAGTTGCGCCACCACTTCGAGGTGGATGCGGCGCACATCGTGCTGGCCTCGCTCAGGGCGCTTGCCGACGAGGGCAAGCTCGACATGGCGACCGTGAAGTCGTGCATGAAGAAGTACAACCTCAGTGCCGACAAGCCCAATCCGGTGACGCAGTAAGCGTCGCTGACCTCCACGTCAATCGCGAACACCATGTCTCAATCCATTACCGTTCCAGATCTGGGTGAATTTCACGACGTCGAAGTGATCGACGTGCTGGTGAAGCCCGGCGACACCATCGAAATCGACACGCCGCTGCTCACCATCGAAACCGAAAAGGCGACGATGGATGTGCCATCCACGTCAGCGGGCGTCGTGAAGTCGGTTGCGTTGAAGAAGGGCGACCGCGTGTCGAAGGGCAGCGCGATTGCCGAGATCGAGGTGAGCGCGGCGGGGAAGAAGGCGGAGCCGGCTCCGGCGGCTGCGCCACCATCGACGCGCCCCCTCCCTGGCCTTTCCCCTCCCGCGGGATTCCCGTTGGTCACGGCGACCGGGGGAGGGAATGCGGAGAAGACCGCGCCTGTGGTCCCTGCGCCTGCGAAGTCAGCGCCGATGGCTGCAACGCCGCCAGTGCAGAAGGCGCCGACTGTGGCGCCGGCTGTGGCGTCGGCGCCGTCAGCGCGAGTCGCGACTGCAATCAATGAATCCGCTTTTGCGCGCGCGCATGCGTCGCCGTCGGTGCGCAAGTTCGCGCGCGAACTCGGCGTCGATCTCGGTCGCGTGAAAGGCACGGGCGTGAAAGATCGTGTCACGCCGGAAGACGTCAAGAATTGGGTGAAGCAGACACTCACTTCAGGCGGCACTCCCGGGGGCGGCGGCGCGCTGCCGAAGATTCCCGAGGTGGATTTCAGCAAGTTCGGTGCGGTGGAAGTCAAACCGCTGGGCCGCATCCAGAAGATCTCCGGGCCGCGGTTGCATGCGAGCTGGGTCAATGTGCCGCACGTCTGGCAGATGGACGCAGCCGACATCACCGACCTCGAGGAGGCGCGCAACCAGCTCAAGGGCAAGGCTGCGAAAGAAGGCATCAAGCTGACGCCGCTCGCATTCATTCTGCGCGCTTGCGTGAAGGCGCTGCAGGAGTTCCCGCAGGTCAACAGTTCGCTCGACGCGTCGGGCCAGAACCTGGTGCTCAAGAAATACATTCACCTCGGTTTCGCTGCGGATACGCCGAACGGTCTGATGGTGCCGGTGATCCGCGATGCCGGTGGCAAGGATGTGTACGAAATCGCGCGCGACCTCGCGGCACTGTCCGCGAAAGCGCGCGATGGAAAGTTGAGCGTCACCGAAATGCAAGGCGCGAGCTTCACCGTGTCCAGCCTGGGCGGCATCGGCGGCACGTCGTTCACGCCCATCATCAACGCGCCCGAAGTCGCGATTCTCGGCGTGGCCCGCGCTTCTATGCAGCCCGTCTACAAAGACGGGCAGTTCGTGCCGCGGCTCATATTGCCGTTCACGTTCGCCTACGATCATCGCGTGATCGACGGCGCGGCCGGCGCGCGCTTCACCACATATCTCGCCGAGAGGCTTGCGGACGTCAAAGGATTGCTGGAGGCGGTGCCGTGATGCCGGAGCAGGCAGCTCGCGTCACTACAACGACCGCCACCGCAAGAAAGGTTTCGACTCATGGCAACTGATGTTCTGGTTCCCGACCTCGGCGACTTCAAGGACGTCGAAGTCATCGACGTGCTGGTGAAAGCGGGCGACTCGGTCGCCCTGGAATCGCCGCTGATCACGCTGGAGACGGAGAAGGCGACCATCGACGTGCCGTCGTCGGCCGCGGGCGTCATCAAGTCGCTGGCGGTGAAGAAGGGCGATCGCGTTTCGAAAGGCAGCCTCATTCTGTCGGTCGAGGCGGACGCCAAAGATAAGCCGGCCGCGGCCCAGCCGCAGAAGGCGCCGCAGCCGAACCAGGAAAAAACTACGCAGCCAGCAAGTTCGCCGCAGCCGGCGACCGCGTCGGCGCAGCCAGCCGCGGACAAGGTCGCACCGGTGTTGGAGCCACAAGGCGCAAGCACTGAGAAATACGATTTCGATGTCGTCGTGCTCGGCGGCGGGCCAGGCGGTTACACGGCGGCGTTTCGCGCGGCCGACCTGGGAATGAAAGTCGCACTCATCGAACGCTGGCCCCAGCTCGGCGGCGTCTGTCTCAACGTGGGTTGCATTCCTTCCAAGGCGCTGCTGCACGCGGCGAAAGTGATCGAAGACGCCGCGGAAATGCACGGCGCCGGCATCAGTTTCGGCAAGCCGCAGATCGATCTCGTCAAATTGCGGGAGTGGAAGAGCAAGGTGGTCGGCCGCTTGACCGGTGGCCTGACGACCCTGACCAAGCAGCGCAAGATCGAAGTCATCCGCGGCACCGGCAAGCTGGTGTCGACGCATGCGATCGAAGTCGTCGGCGAGGGTGCGGATGCAACCAAGCGCAAAGTCTCGTTCGCTTATTGCATCATTGCCGCTGGTTCCGAATCGGTGCGCTTGCCCGGCTTGCCGGACGATCCGCGCATTATCGACTCGACCGGCGCGCTCGAGCTCAATCTGCCCGGCCGCATGCTCGTCGTCGGCGGCGGCATCATCGGCTTGGAAATGGCCACGGTGTATGCGGCGCTCGGCGTGCAGGTGAGCGTGGTCGAGTTGACTGACGGCTTGATGCCCGGCTGCGATCGCGACCTGGTGCGCCCGCTGGAGAAGCGCATCGCAAAGCGCTACGAAAAAATCATGGTGAAGACCAAGTTCACCAAGATCGAAGCGCAGCAGGCAGGTCTTCGCGTGACGTTCGAGGGCGAGCAGGCGATCGAGCCGCAGCTCTACGACAAAGTGCTGGTCGCCGTCGGCCGCAGTCCGAACGGCAGGCTGGTCGGTGCGGATGCGGCCGGCGTTCTCGTCAACGAGCGCGGCTTCATTCCGGTCGATCGGCAGATGCGCACGAACGTGTCGCACATCTTCGCCATCGGCGACATATCGGGGATGCCCATGCTCGCGCACAAGGCATCGCACGAGGGCAAGCTTGCCGCCGAGGTTGCGCATGGCGAGAAGCGTGCGTTCGACGCGCGCGTCATTCCTTCGGTTGCGTATACCGATCCGGAAATCGCCTGGGTGGGTGTGACTGAGACGGATGCGAAGGCGAAGAACATAGAATATGAAAAATCGAGCTTCCCCTGGGCGGCGAACGGCCGCTCGCTGACGCTGGGCCGGGACGAGGGCATCACCAAGCTGATTTTCGACAAGCACACTCACCGTGTCATCGGCGGCGGCATCGTCGGGCCGAATGCGGGTGACCTGATTGCCGAAGTCGCGCTGGCGATCGAGATGGGCTGCGATGCTGCGGACATCGGACTCACCATCCATCCCCATCCGACATTATCGGAAACCGTCGCTTTCGCTGCGGAAGCGTTCGACGGCACGCTGACCGACCTGTACATCCCGAAGCGGAAATAGGCGGGACTGCGCTGCGACGTCCGCAGGCGCAATGCGCCGGTCGCCAGGGTAGAGGCTGCGGCGCGCGCTTGTGCTAAGTTTCGCTCCGTGGACCCTCGTCATTTCCGGCTTGCCGGGCCGAGGCCGGTCCAGCGGCGTCACTCCATAACCATAAGGGGACAGTTCAGTGGACCTCAACCAAGTGATAGCGCGTGCCAAGGCGATTCTGCTCACGCCCAGCACCGAATGGCCTGTCATAGCCCAGGAGCCGGCGACCGTCGCGGACCTGTACAAGAACTACATCGTCATCCTCGCACTGATTCCCGCGGTATTCGGCTTCCTGAAGCTGAGCCTGATCGGCGTGAGCATGCCGTTCGGTGGCGGCACTTTCCGCATCGGCATGGGCGCCGGCTTGACCAATCTGGTCGTGGGCTACGCGTTGTCTCTGGCGATGGTCTACGTGATGGCGTTAGTCATCGACGCGCTCGCGCCCACCTTCGGCGGCGAGAAGAATCTGGTCCAGGCGCTCAAGACCGTCGCGTTCGCCTATACGGCGAGCTGGGTCGCCGGCGTCGCCCAGATCGTGCCGGTGCTGGGCACGCTCATCTTCATCGCTGGCGCGGTCTACAGCATTTACCTGCTGTATCTCGGGCTGCCGCACACCATGAAATGTCCGCAGGATAAGGCGGTGGGTTACACGGCGGTGTCGATCATCGTCGCCATCGTGGTGAATCTGATCATTGCCGCCATCGTCGGCGCCATCATCGGATTTGGCGGCGGCATAGGCACTGGCTCGTCGTATGGCATCGGCCGCAACGACGACGTGACGTTCGAAAAGGACAGCCCGATGGGCAAGCTGCAACAATGGAGCAAAGGCGTCGAGGCAGCCAGCAAAAACATGGAGGCCGCGCAGAAGTCCGGCGATGGCGCCGCCCAGGCCAACGCAATGAAGTCGATGATGGGCGCGGCGTTGGGCGGCGGCCAGGTGGAAGCGCTGACGCCCGAGCGGCTCAAGTCATTCATTCCCGAATCGCTGCCCGGTCTGCCGCGCACCGCCATGTCAGTGGAGCGTAACAATGCACTGGGCATGCAGATCTCCACGGCGCAGGCGACGTACGGCAACGAGTCTGGCCGCTCCGTACATTTGGAAATTACCGATACGGGCACGGCGAAGGGCTTACTGGCGCTGGCCGGCTGGGCCGGCATGGAAGGCGAGAAACAGTCCGATACCGGTTACGAGAAGACCTATCGCAGCGACGGCCGCCTGACGCATGAGGAATGGACAGGATCGCGCGGGGAATTTGCCGTCGTGCTGGGCGACCGGTTCACCGTTTCGATCAAGGGCGAGGGCACCAATATCGACGAACTGAAGGCGGCGCTCGGCGCCGTGGATCTCGGTGGCCTCGAAGCGTTGAAAGACGAAGGCGTGAAACCGAACTGAAGAGCTGAGCCATGCTGCCGCAGAAAATGACGGTGGTCGATGTCGCCAAGCCGGGCGGTCCGGAGGCGCTGGTGCTCGCGCAATGGCCGTTGCCCGGCATCGGCGACGATGACGTGCTCATCCAGGTCGCGGCAGCCGGATTGAATCGGGCCGATATTCTCCAACGCCGCGGTTTCTATCCTTCCCCGGCAGGCGCGCCGGCCAATCCCGGCATGGAGGTCGCCGGTACGGTGGTCGCCGTCGGTCGCAACGCCAGCGAGTTCCGGATCGGTGACTCTGTATGTGCCCTGGTGCAAGGTGGCGGCTATTCTGAGTATTGCGCCGCGCCTTGTGCACAGGTGTTGCCGGTACCCGGCAAGCTCAATCTCATCGAAGCCGCTTCCTTGCCGGAAGCCTACTTCACTGTGTGGAGCAATCTGTTCGAGTTTGGCCGGCTCCAGCCCGGTGAACGCCTGCTTGTGCATGGCGGATCAAGCGGCATCGGCGTCGCCGCGATTCAACTGGCGTCGGCACTTGGCAACACGGTTTATGTCACAGCCGGATCGGACGAAAAGTGCCGCTTCTGCGAACAGCTCGGTGCGGCACGCGCATTCAACTACAACACCCAGGATTTCGTCGCCGAGGTCGCCGCCGCCACCGGTAAGGCGGGCGTGAATGTGGTGCTCGACATGGTCGGCGGCAGTTACATGCCACGCAATTTGCAGGTGCTCGCACCCGAAGGCCGGCTGGTGATGATCGCCACGCAAGGCGGTGCGCAGGCGCAAGTCGACATCATGAGGATCATGCAGTATCGGCTCGTCGTCACCGGTTCGACGCTGCGCGGCCGTCCGGTCGAGTTCAAGCGGCAGATCAAGGCGAAATTGCTGCAGCATGTCTGGCCGTTGCTTGGTCAAGGCCGCATTCATCCCATCGTCGACCAGGTCTTCCCGCTTGCCGAGGTAGCGCGCGCACATGCATATATGGAAAGCAGCGCGCACAAAGGCAAGATCATCCTGAGCGTCGCCTGACGAGCGGAAATAGGCGATGGATCGAATCGCAATCGAATCGCTCCGGCGCAGTGGACCGAGAATAGGCTGGCCACCTTCACAACCGGATAAATAAATCGGCATTTATCTGCCGAATTTCCTGCGACTTTCCAGAGCTGAAAGCATCTACACTCTACGCCAGCCTGTCCTGGCGATGGACAGCGAATACGAGGCGTCTGCCAGGAACGGCAGCACTGCCGCGACGATTGGGCCGCGGAACCTCATGGTGGCATATGGAGGTGAATGGTGAATCATTTCGATATCGCGCAGTCCTTCATCGAGCGTTGCGAAACGTCGCAATGCGCCGGTGACCTGGTGATCGCATTTCAAAAGGCGATGGATGTCCTGGGCTTCCGCCATTTCGCGTGCTGCTCGCATGTCGATCCCGCGCGACCACCACGCCGCGCTGTCATGTTGCATAACTATCCCGAAGCCTGGGTGCGCGACTTCAGTGCCATGGAGCTCTACGACATCGACCCGGTGTTCAATCATGCGAACCGCGTGACGCTGCCGTTCTTTTGGGACTCGCCGGCGTTTCGCACCGGACTGACCCCGCCGCAGCTGCAGATCCTCGCCGAAGCCGGCCACTTCGGCATCACCGACGGCTACACGGTGCCGATTCATTCGCCGTATTCGCCCGGCGCTTTTCGCGCATCCTGTTCGGTGGTGCCCGATTCGAAATCCATCGATGCGCGCGCCTACTCGACGGTTCAGCTCATGTCTGCCTATCTCTATGACGCGGCCCAACGCGACCTCAGCGTCAAGGACGCCGAGCCGCCGCAGCCCGAACTGAGCCGGCGCGAGCGGCAATGCCTCGAACTCGCGGCGCAGGGCAAGAGCGACTGGGTCGTGGGCAAGATCCTCGGTATCAGCGAGCGCACCGTCCACAACCACATCGAAAGCGCCAAACGCCGGCTTGGCGTCGCCACCCGAGTACAGGCCATTGTTCAGGCATTGGCCAGCCGGCAGATCGCATTCGGCGACTTGTTGAAGCCCGAAGCATCGGAGCGCGCCGCGGAGCTCCGCACGCAGACCATCGGCAACCGCAATTCTTGAGGCGGGCACCGGTGGCGGTGCTGGACGGCATCCGTATCTGCATAAGACCGACTTAGCGTCACTGATCCGATCGGACCAGTTCCCGTCACGTACGAATCCAGTCAGTCTTGATCGATCTCAAGGATTAGAGAGTGTTTATGATCTTCCTGGTGAATGCGGAAAACCGTCAGCTGTTCGCCGCTGACCTGGTAGAGATGCACCGGCAGCGTAAGCGCGTTTTCGTTGATGCAAATGGGTGGAACGTGCCGGTGGTCGGCGATATGGAAATCGACTGCTACGACAGTGCCAACACCACTTACCTGATCGCGAAGGCGGAGGCCGACGGGCCGGTGCTGGCCTCGGTGCGCCTGCTGCCTACGGTGACTCCGCACCTGATGACCGATTTATTCGTCGCCGCGTGCAACGGCGCAGTGCCGCGCGGCCCCACCGTCTGGGAGGCGTCGCGCTTCTGCGCCATGCCGGCTGAAAGCGGCCGCACTCGCGTCGAGCTGCTGTGGGAGATCATCGGCGCGGTGATGGAGGCGGCGCTGCTGTTCGGCATCGAGCAGGTCACGTTCGTCGCGAACGCGGCGTTGCTGCCGCTGGCCGTCAACTGTGGCTGGGATGCGAAGGTTCTAGGCCCGACGCTGCCGGACGGGCGCGACGAGATCACCGCGGTGGCGGTGAAGATCACACCGGAAGGATTGCGGGAGGTGCGCAGTCGTTATGGCATCGCCAGCCCGGTCACGCGGTTTCTGACGCCGACTACAAGAATTGCGGCGTAAGCCGAGTGGTGCGGCGGTCTGCTGCGGCAACGGCGCCATCGATGCATCGGCCAGGCAAGGAAGCCAAGCAGGCCATCTTGATTAACGGGGCCATTGAGTCAGGGAGGGAAGAGTCCATGCACAGCGCCGTGTCCGGATTCGAGATCAGGCCGCAGGGTGCGGCATTCAGGGTGGCGGCGCAATCCAGTGCGGGCGCGGCGGCGACGTCTGTCGACGTGCTTCGATCGAACGGCTATGTGATCTTCGATCGACTGGCGACGTCGGCAATCATGGATGAGGTTTGCAACGAGCTGGAGCCGTGGTTCGCCGCGACTCCGCATTGCCGTGGCGATTTCTACGGCTGGAACACGACGCGCTTCGGCTCAGTGCTGCTCAAGTCGCAAGCGTCGCATTCGCTGCTGTTGAATGAGCTCATGCTGTCGGTCATGGATGCGGTGCTCGGGCCGCACTGCGATTGGTACCAGCTCAATCTCTCGCAAGCGATACGCATCCACTCCGGTCAACGGCAGCAGGTGCCGCATCGCGACGATGAGATGTGGCCTTGTGTCAAGAACGGCGCCGAGTATCTCGTCAACGTGATGTGGGCGTTGAGCGATTTCACCGCGGAGAACGGCGCGACGCTGCTTTGGCCGCGCAGCCACTTTGCAGCGTTGAATCGCCAACTGGATCGACGCGATGCGGTGGTTGCGGAGATGCCGCGCGGTTCGGCGCTCGTCTACCTCGGTTCGGTCACGCACTGCGGCGGCGAGAATGTCAGCAGCTTGCCGCGCAGCGGGCTCATTTTCAGTTACTCGCTCGGCTGGCTGAAGCAATACGAGAACGCGTTTCTCGCCTATCCGCCCGAGATCGCCCGGGAATTCTCCGAGCCGGTCCGCAATCTGCTCGGCTATCGCATTCATCGCCCGAATCTGGGCGGCTACGAAGGCCAGGATCCCGCGATCCTGTTTGAGACCAACTCGCGCGCCCTTCCGGCTGTGGACGCGATCTCGCCGGCGACGGCCGCGGAGCTGCGCGCCTTCTACGGTGAGGAGGCCACGCAATGAAGAGCCGTCGATGCCCGTCGTAACCGTTCCTGTTTCATCACGCATCCAATGGAGATCGCAAGACAGTGCAATCCGACGCCAACAAACCCCGCACCGATGCGACTCCGGACCGGGATCGGCATAGCAGCAAAGTGAGCACACCGGGAATGGATGACGACCAGGTAGCGCAATCAGTCTACGACCGCATCAAAGCCAAGCTGCTCGCGCAAATCCTCGCGCCCAGGCATCTGTTGCAAATAGGCAAGCTCGCCGACGAACTCGGTGCGAGCACGACGCCGGTGCGCGAGGCGTTGATCCGGTTGGCGGCCGAACGGCTGATCATCTATTCACCGAAGAAGGGCTTCTTTGCGAAGACCACTTCCGAGGATGAGCTGCGCGGCCTGTATTTCGTCAGCCAGACTTTACTCACCGCGGCCTTGTCGAGAATCAACGATAAGACCGAGAGCTCCAAGAAGGATGCCCAAACGAAGGAAAGCAGGGCGCGTCTGGAGATCGCGGCAGGTAAACAGGTCATCGAAGATGCGGAGTTCCTGGTGCGTCGCACCGCCGACCTGTTTCTGTACATTGCCGTTCAGTCCGGTGCGCATGAACTGGCCGATATCATTCGCAATATGAACGACCGCCTGCATCATCCGCGCCTGATCGAGCACGAGCTCATCGGTGACACGCGCAAGGAGCTTGCGGATCTGTACGCGCTATACATCGACGGTACGAATGAGGAGCTGCAACAGGCGATACAGTCGTATCACCAGAAGCGGCTGCGGCACACCGCAGTCATCTGCAAGGAACTGTTGTTCAGGCCGTTCGCGGTCGGGCCACGCAGAACGGTGGCCCGACCTCTCGATGACGATTGAAACAAGCGGCCGCGCGCGGCGTCAGTCAGCTGGTGTCGCTTGTGCGAGGTTGGAGCGCAGCCGAATAACGAGTTCGCTATCGGTGCGATCGAAGGCGAATCGGGCATCCGTCGCGAGATAGCCCAGCAGGGTTTCCGGATCGTCCGCGTCGAACACGCCGCTGAAGCGTGTCGCGCGCAGCGAGTCACCCTCCACGCGAATTTGCGGAGTGCGGTTGTAGCGATTGAACTCCGCCGCGATTTCCGCGAGTGTGTGTTTGCGGAAGACCAGTCGCCGCTGCTGCCAGGCGCTGGCCTCCTGCGCGCTGATGCTCGCGTGGGGCGTTAGGTGCCCATCGGCGATGATGACGACTTTCTCGCCAGCGGGAACTCTCGTGCTTGCCGGCAGCTTCGACAGTGCCGCGCTGGCGATGTTGCCCGAGCTTGCCGGAATGATTTGCACCACGCCCTCGATGACCGCCACGCTGGTGCTGTCCTTGAGGCGATATACATCGAACTGCGTGCCGATCGCCTGAACGACGCTCGAGTCCACGTGGACGCGGAAGGGGCGCGCCGCATCGTGCTTGACCTTGAAAATCGCCTGTCCTTCCAGCAGATACACGTCGCGCGCCTGCGCCGAGAACGCGACGCGCACTCGCGAGCGGGTGTTCAGGTGAATTACCGAGCCGTCGGCGAGTCCGACCGAGCGCTGCTCGCCGATGATCGTGCCGTACTGTTGTTGATCCGCGGCGGTGCCTGTAAGTTGGGCCCAGCCGAGTACGAGCGTACCCACCATGCACGCCGCCGCGCTCACGCCGACCAGCCAGCGTTTGCCAACGAACTCTCGAAACCAGCGGCTCTGTGGGTTAGGGGGTTTAGCCGGGCTAACTGCGGCCGCCGCAAGCGGCTGGCTGGTAGCGCTGCCGCTGCCAAGCGTGACGACATTGTCGCCGGCGAGTACGCGGAGTGCCTCGATGTCGATCGTGTGTTCAGGGTCGAGCGCGTGTTCGAACGTCCTGTCCCACGTCGTGGCGAGCAGCATCTCGCGAATATGTACGGGTGATTGCTTGAGCCAACGCAGGAATTCCGCCTTGTCGTACTCCGTCGATTTGATGCGCTCCAGCCATTCATCGGCGCGCTCGGCGATGACAAGGGCTTCCTCGCGATTCAATTTCCTGAACCTGGTCTTCTTCATTCCAACCCCCCGCCGAGTCCATGTCGGCACTGTCCATCTGTCGATCCGGAGCCGCGCGGTTTCACCGTTCCCATGACATCGTCCTGATCCGCGCCTTCGCCTGCGTTACATATTTCTCGACCGTGTGAATGCTCAAGCCCAGTTTTTCCGCTACCTCGTCGTATGACAAGCCGTCGCGCTTGTGCGCCAGGAGCACTGCCGCATGAGTAGGCGGCAGTTGCGCCAGCGCCTTGTCGATCTGTTGTTGCAAATTCAGCCGGTCAGCCAGATCGTCCGGAAGCACACAAGAGGGCTGATCGGACCACTCGTCCACCGTGTCGCTGTCCACCGTAATATGTTCACGCTCCTGCTCGACTTCGATGCGGAAGTCAGCGAGCACGTGCGACGCGATGCCATAGAGATAAGCGAGGGGTTTATGTACACATTTCTCATCGTCAAGTCGCAGAAGCCGCAAGTAAACTTCCTGCGCCAGATCGTCGACGTCTTGAGGTTGGCGCAAGCGCCGCAGCAAGTAGCGATGCAGTTCACGTCGATAGCGACCAAACGTTGATGAAGCAAAGCTTGCCACCCGGTTCTGGATGCCAGCCTTCACTTTCGTCATCATGCCCCTCCCGGACTTGCTACGCTCTGACACCTGCTCAACCCCTGTCATCCCGCGCCGATATTAGTCGGTAGTTCGAAACATACGGATTACGTTTTTTTGCCGAAAAGTCGCATTATTACTACCGACTTTCCGCGGAAACATCGGACGAGGCGTTGTGCGGGGGGTTTAAACCATGGATTTGTCAGGTACAGAAATGGACTCGCTCCCGCCAACCATCCTAACCTCAACGACAACAGACTCTGAGAGATCGACGCGGTCGGTGACTTTCGGTTCAGGTGCCGCTATCTCCACCACGGTACGCAATCACATTCGCGCGATTCTGTCCGCAGCACTTCTGTCGGGTTGCGTGACCAGCGTACTCGCCGCCTCTCCCAGCGCCGCTTTCCCCGGCGCCGAAGCGGACTCTAATCCAAAGATTGTGCTGGTGGATATAAAACCGCAAGCGTGGGTGGATGCATTCAACGAATGGGCACAGCAAACCGGCCTGCAGGTTCTGATTCCGGACATTCGCGGCGATTCGAATGCGATGCTGAGCCCGCGCGTCAAGGGCCGTTTGACGCCGCAGGCGGCGCTCGACAGGCTGGTCGCGGGTACGACCCTGACCTACGAATACATCAATGCACGGACGGTCGTTATCCATGAGAACGATCGAATCAACGAGCCGGTGTTGCAGTCGGATCACGATGTATACGGCGCAGCTTTCGGGGAAGGTGAGAAGGAGCCGGCGCAGGATGCCAAGAGCTTCAACGACACGTTGTTCGCGAGCTTGCAGGTGGATGAAATCGTTGTCGCAGGCACTCACATCCGGGGTGTGGTGAGTGCTGGCTCGCGCGTTCAACTGCTCAGCAACACCGATATTGACGCGACGGGTTACACGACCATACAGGACGTGTTGCAGTCGATCCCCGCCAATCTGGGCGGCGGGCCGAGTGAAGATTTTGATGGCGGCAGCACGGCCGGCAACTTCAACCAGGGCACGAGCATCAATCTACGCGGTTTGGGAGCGGACGCGACGCTCGTGCTCGTCAACGGCCGGCGCCAGGCAGCGAGCGGCGGGTCCGGTTCGTTCGTCGATGTGTCCAGCATCCCGGCCAGCGCCGTGAGCAGAATTGAAGTGGTGACCGACGGCGCGTCCGCCGTCTACGGCTCGGACGCAGTCGGCGGTGTCGTGAACATCGTGCTGCGCGATGATTTTCAGGGCGCGGAATCGCGCGCACGCTTTGGAATTGCAGGCGGCTCACGCGAGCGCCTGTTCTCGCAGATCATTGGCAACACATGGGATGCGGGCAATGCAGTGCTCGGATATCAGTACTTTGACCGCGAAGCTTTGCAGCGGACGGATCGTGCATACACAGCGAACGACGACAAGCGCAACCTGGGTGGCGACGATTTTCGCTTGTTTGTGAGTAACCCGGGCAATATCTTGAACCCCTTTACCAACCTGCCGGCGTATGCGTTGCCAGCAGGTCAGGACGGTAGCTCGTTGCAACCCTCCGACCTCCTGCCGGGCGTGATCAATCTGCAAGGACTCTACGACGGGGCGGATCTGCTGCCGACGCAGCGCATGCACAGTGCGTTTTTCAGCGCGCATCAGCATGTTGGCGAGCGCCTCACGTTGAGCGCGGATGGACGCTACAGTCGTCGTGAGGTGGAACAGCGATTTATCGGGCTTCCGCTCATCCTTGCGGTGCCGGCTTCCAATCCTTATTACGTCAATCCATTCGCTGGCGTGCCCGTCGTGTTCGTTGCATACAATTCCCTGGACGATCTTGGCCACACGATGAGGGCAGGCCACACCGATACATTTTCCGGAACAGCCGATGCCACCTTGAACTTTGCCGGCGGCTGGTATGCGCATCTGACGGCGACACATGCCGAGGAGCGGCTGCAATGGCAGGCAACCAACGTGCTCAATGCCGCCGCCCTCATCGTTGCGCTGGCCGACCCGGATCCCGCGACGGCATTCAATCCTTTCGGCGATGGTTCGAATACGAACCCGGCGACGTTGAACGCCATCCGGAGCACGCAGCATGAATCCGCGACGAGCACGCTCGACAATCTGAGCCTGACGGCCGACGGCACTGTATTTATAGCCCCTGGTGGCCCTGCCAAGGTGGCGTTGGGGGTGGACTATCGAGAGGAGGGCCTGAAAAGCCGCTTCACGAATTCCCACCGCCTCGACCGCAGCGTTCTCGCCGGCTTCGCTGAACTCGCGGTGCCGATCGTTGCTGCGTCCAACGCGCGTCCCGGCGTGCATGGGCTGGAGCTTTCGCTGGCCAGTCGCTATGAGGAATACAGCGATTTCGGCTCCTCGGTCAATCCGCGTATCGGCGTGACCTGGGCGCCGTTCAACACGGTGAAAGTGCGGGGCAACTGGGGCACCTCGTTCCGAGCACCGAATCTTGTCGACATCAGCGAAGTAGGGATCATCAGCAGTGTCGTCTTGCAGACGATTGCCGATCCAGCGTCGGCAACCGGTCAGTCCACTGTGCTGATGCGCTCAGGCGGCAATGCGGACCTCACGCAGGAAACCGCAACGGTATGGAGTGCCGGGCTGGACTTCTTGTTGCCGAGCGAGGCGTCGCCCACACTGTCGCTGACTTACTACGACATCGATTTTCGCGGTCGGATTGCGGGCGGCGGCCCGCCGGGTGCTCCGGGCAACGTGCTGTTGCAGGAGAGTCAGTGGAGCGAACTCATCCAGCGCGCTCCGTCGCAGCAGGCGCAGGATGCGCTTTGCTACAGCCGCCAGTTTCAAGGCAATAGTGCGATCTGTTCGTCTACTCCGATAGCCGCCATCGTCGATCTCAGGCGTCGCAATCTCGCCGAGGTGCGGGTGCAGGGCATCGACCTCAGTTTCCTGCGGCCGGTATCGACGCATTGGGGCACATTCAGCTTCGGCCTCGATGGCAACTACGTGATGCACTACGAGCGCGCAGCCAGTAAAAATTCCGGGTTACAGGACATTAACGATACCGTGGGCAATCCGCTTGCGCTGCGCATGCGCGGGACGCTGTCATGGGAGCGAGACGAGTGGAGCGCGAACATGTTCATCAACCACATCGGCGGCTACGTTGATGACCTCAGTCGTCCCCATCGTGCCGTGACTTCGTGGACGTCTTTCGACTTCAGGCTGGCGTACCAGACGCCGGCGCGCGCGGAGTGGTTTGGCAACGTCGAGGTGTCGCTGAACGCGACCAATGCGTTCGACAAGGATCCGCCGTTCGTCAATAACCCGTCCGGTTACGATCCCGCGAACTTCGATCCCATGGGCCGGATGCTCAGTGCGCGCGTCACTAAGTGGTGGTGACGGAAACGCTCGTCCAGCGGCGCAGCCATGCTTCCGTGCTGAGGTGATCGAAGATTTCCGCCATGGCCGCGGCAATGCGGGTCGGTCTGTCGGAGAGCACGTCCTCGAGTCGACGACGGTCCAGTAGTCCTGCTTGAACAAGGTGGCCGTCACACAGCAGTCCGCGTGCCGCCTGCAGATTTCTCATCAGGATTTCCTGCACGTTTTCCTCCAGCCCGCCTTTGGTTCGGCGCCGCAGAATCTCCCGAGGTACGTCGGCGCGAAATGCCTGCCGCGCAGCCGCGCGATCCCATCCGGAATGCGTGAGGACGTAGGTTGGAATGCGCAGGCACAGCTCCACGAGCGGCTGCGACATCAGCGGCCGCACCGGCTCCGGATCTTGCGGCTGGCCGAGCGGGTCGTAGAACTCCGTTGGCGTAACCAGCCCCGCGGCGTGCCAGAATTTTCCCGGCGGATGCCGCCCCACCTTCTGAAACAATGGATGCGTAAAGTGCTTGCGGTCGATTCCGGCCTTGACAGCCGCGTCCGTAATTAGTGATCGGTGCGACGCTGGATTTGTGGCAACTGAGTCGGCGTAGCGCGGACGCTTCAGCTTGTAAGCCTCGCGCACCACGTGCCAGATCGAGCGATGCTCCAGGTGCGCCGCGTCCAGGGCGACTTCGGCAAAACGGCGATTCAAGCCATGCGCCTGAAGATAGTCGGCCGCAGTGAAAGTGCCCTGTGCTTGGTAAAAAAGTTGATCGCCGCCACTGCCGTCGAAATAGGCTGTCGCACCAGACTCCCTCGCTAGTTCCGCTTCGGACCGGCTGGTTTGCAGCGGACCTAGATAAAACGTCGGAGCCGCTGACAGCCCGATCCTCAGCATGTCTTCGAGCCGAACGCCGCTGTCCCGTTCCCGCTCCAATAGTTGCACACCGGCGCGACTTGCCGCAGAACGCGCGAAGGCGCGCTCGTCACCATCGCAGCCTGCCGAATAGTAGTTCAGACACGTGATGGCCGGCTTTTTTGGAGCGTCCTGCAAGCAGCCGAGCACGATTGAAGAATCAAGTCCGCCCGAGAGTTTGTGCAGCACGCTGGCATAGCAGGCCGCCCATGACTGGACGCACACCTTTGCGACGCGCCGCAACTCTCTCGCCGCGACGTCGCGATCCTCTATGACATCCTGCTGCGAAATCTCCAATGGATTCCAGGCGAGGGAACTCGAAACCGTACCGCGCTCGATCGCCAATCTCTCGCCCGGCAGCAGCGTGGTGATGCCGTTCAGCGCCGTTTCGCGGGCATTCAGGAATACAAGCGCAACGCGCGCTGCGATGAAATCCGTGTTGACGCTCACTTGGATCAGTCGCAGGGCTGCGAGGTCTTCTACGCAAGAGAAGTAGATATCGACGCCGCGAAACCTGGATCGGTAGCAGGGCAGGCCGCCGGTTGGATCTCGCAGTACATACGATCTGCGGGATACCGCATCATGCGCGAAGGCGACGTAACGGCCCCAACAGGTTGTAATCAAGCTTGTGAAGCCGCTGGCTATCGCTTGCTGCGATTCCGCGACCGAGAAAATTTTCTTCGCCAGCGCTGACTCGGCGTTTCCATCGCATCGCTCGAACACCGTTCCTAGCACGACGCCGTCGACCCCGTTCAAGCGATGAACTTCGCTGGAGCCGTTGCGGGCGTCCGCATGGAAGACGTGCATGCCGGGACGTAGGAGGGAGTTGCTCCATGCCGCGTCCAACTGCTCGATGCGCTTCGCCAACAAGTGCGCCGCGGCCGCCTGCTCGCGATCCGCTTCATCCCATAGGAGCGCGAAGTAGCGAAACATGTCTACACAGCCAGTATCGGAGTGAATCGCCGCACGTACTCGACGGTTCCGTTGAATACGAACTGCTGGTGCTGCACCCAACTGTGCGCGCCGAACGGCTGGGCCTGTACTCCAAGCAGCCATGCCGGATAGATTCCGTGCAACGCCAGGAATTCGATCAGTGCCAGCGAATCGAACAGGCAGGCGTCCTTGGACGTAAAGACGAAGGGGCGCAGGCGATCGAATATCGCGACGAGATCGCGACTCCTGTCGAGATCGAAGGCAACGCCGCGTTCCAATGACTTCGCCCGGCGTCTGCGCGCCGACTCAATGACTTGCTCGAATGCACGCCAGCGCAACCAGAATTTGGCGCAAGCGCATGCGAAGAGGAACGCGGCAACGTGACCGGCGCGAATGTCGACGCGCCGTTCGAAGTCGTCGTCGACCAGAACCTCGCGTGCCACGTCGACAACAGGATGGGCAGCTTGCTTGCCGGCTCGTGCATCGGCCGTCAATAATCCAAGCTTCAGCATGGATTGAGCGACGGTGGTGCGTCGCTGCAATGTTTCCGGACTTGCGGGCACGTTGATGTCGGCGGGCCAACCGTTCACGACTCCGCTCAGGGCCTCGCGTTCGGCACGGCCGATGGCGAGATATTTATCGCGTCGCAGATCGAGAAAGATCACTTGATTGCCGGTTTCGCAAAGGTGTATGTGCCGCGGAATGAGATAAGGCTGCGCGGGTGCGGTCTCGTTGGCTTCCTGCATCGAGGAGATCTGCATGGCTGTGTCGGGAGCAGTGACTTTGGGCCGGTTCTTCTTCATTGTTATACGTCAGGCGTCCCACTCCCCTCTCTCGTTGAGAGAGGGGAGTTCCGGAAATCATGTCCTTAATGTTCTGGACGGCGTTCGACTCGCGGCACACCGTGGTCGCTATGGGAAAACGGCAACCGGTTCAGAACTCCGCATGCATCCTTGCTCGATGAGGTATAGTCAAGCAATTAAACATAAACGAATAAGAGCGGCCAGATCAGGCTGCCATCGAGCAGCCCAAGAAATGCCGCCGATCCGCGCGTTTCCTTCGACGCGTTACCGAGTTCGACAACGCCGGTCAGTTCCACTGCCTGTTCGCCGATTGAAGTCTTCTCGCTCATCTGAATCTCCTTGTCCGATGTGAAACGATGGTGAGAGCGCAGGACGATTCCGTGGAATTCTGAAATCGTCCAGGCCTGCATGCGATCTATCATCGGCGTCGAAAAATAGATAGCGGGATGTCCGCTGCCAAATTGTCGACGATGCACGCTACGAGCGTGGCCCAATGACAGGCATGCAGCGAGCGATATTTTATCGACTCACACAGCAGCATTAGAACAATTAATGCGATTTTCTTCTGAGCAGTCGAAAACGGCAAAAAGGTGCGAGCGGCGTCACGGAAGGGCGCCGAGAAGATGTCAAATAGAGTGCCCGCGTTGGATTATCAGCGCTTCACTTCGCGGGAGCGGCTACCGCATAACTCGAGCGCATTCGAATTACGACAAATTCGTCGCCGTTACGCTCGAACGTCAGTTGATGGTCCTGCGCGAGATAGTCCAGGAAGCTCTGCGGATCGTCGGCATCGAAGGTGCCGCTATAGCGCTTGGACTGCAGCGCTTCACCTTCCACGCGGATTTGCGGCGCCTTGTTGTAGCGATTGAACTCGGCGGCAATCTCGATCAGCGTGTGTCCCTTGAACACCAGACGGCGATGCCGCCAGGCCGTGACGTCGGCGACGTCGATATCCTCGGCCGACGTGAGCTCACCGCTGTTAGTGATCGCCATCGCCTTGCCGGCGGGAAGGTTCGCCTGGGACGTCGCTCCCGCTCCGTCCGAAATGACTCTCACCAGCCCGTCGATGACCGCGATGTCGGTCCGGTCACGGCGGCAATTCACGTCGAACTGGGTGCCGATGGCCTGGACCTGTCCGTGCTCCACATGGACCCGGAACGGCCGGGATGCATCGTGTGCCACATTGAAAATCCCCTGCCCCAGAAGATAGACGTCGCGCGCCTCGCCTGAGAACGCGACGCGCACCTGCGATTGCGTATTCAGAAAGACGACCGATCCATCCTCGAGCGATACCGTTCTTTGTTCGCCGATAGCCGTTTGATACTGCACGACCGGTGCGGCGCCAGACATGAATCCCGTCCAGCCCACCAGCGCCATGACGAAGAAAATGCTCGCCGCCGCGGCATAACCGATCCACCGCTTCGACTTGTGAGTGTGCGGTGCAACTGCTTCGATCGCCGGTGCCGTGTCGATTGGGTTGGCTGCCGCAATCGAAGTTGACTCGACAGGCGCTCTGGCTGCGGCCAAGTCGAAGTCAATGTCGCGGCGTTCGGAAATCGGCGTCACGGTGCGGCGCGATTTATCTATCAGCTCATCGACGTTGTACTTGCGGTCGATGTCGAGCGCGTTCAACAGCTTTTCCCAAGCAGTCGCCACCAGCATTTCGCGCACGTGCAGCGGCGATTGCTTGATCCAGCGCATCAACGCCGTGCGCTCTCTCACACCACCCGATTGCACGTCGGTAAGGAGCTGCGCCGCGCGCTCGGCGACGATCTGCTCGTGTTGACGCTCGGTATTCATAGATTCAGTATCCGTCCTGACTCGTCCGTTGCTTCTAGTTGCGATTGACGACGAAGTCGGCCGGGGAGATGATCCGACCCGACATATACGTGCTGCCATTGTACTAACGGATTATTACCAACGGCTTTCATTATGCTCGTCCCCTGCGGCACTTTCCTGTTTCATACTCCGTGCATGTCGGTTTCTCGACACCTTTCCCGGTAGCTGAATCTGTGATGCTGTCGACTTTTTGCCGAAAAGCCGCGCACCACTACGCATACTACCGACTTGTGGCCGAAGAATCTGACTCCTAGTTTAAGTCAGTCGACGACGAAGGGAACGTTTGTGCCCACGAAAAGGATCTCCTCCCAAACAAAAATGATTTCAGGGAGCCGAGCATGAAGATGATCGAGAATGTCCTGCGTGGCCTGTGCATGCTCTTCTTTATATCCACGGCGGCGGCCCAGGTTGTGGCTCCCTCAGCCAGGGCAATGGCGATCGACATCCGTGCGCAGGCAATGGCGGACGCGCTGAACGATTGGGCGCAACAAACGGGCATGCAGCTGATCGTCCCGGACGAGGAACCCACGAACCAGCTCCGCGCACCAGCGGTCAAGGGCAAGCTGACGCCGCTGGCTGCGCTGGAGAAGCTCATTGCCGGCTCGCCGCTGACGTATTCCTTTGTGAATGCCAGGACGGTAGCGGTGAGGCAGGGCACGCGGATGGCGACCCGGCCGACGCTGGATATGGATGATCTGAAGCGGGCGGGCTTGGATATGATGTTTGCCAGCCTGGATGAAGTCATCGTGCTGGGGTCGCGGTTGCCGATGCCCAAGGCTGATCCTCGAACGAATCCGTATATAGAGACGCCCGTACCGGTGACGGTGTTCAATCGGGAGAAGATCGAGTCGCTAGGGGCGTCGTCCGTGCCGGACTTGCTGAAGTTCTTGCCGCAGCAGCCGTCTCGTCGTAGCGAAGGGACATTTCGTAGCGGTGCCCAGAACGTGGAATTGCGTGGCTTGGGTTTCGACACGACGCTGGTAATGATCAACGGTCGTCGTACCCTTGCAAGCGCTGCTTCGCTGGGCAGCAATATATTCGACTTGAATTCCATTCCGGTGACCGCCGTCGAACGTGTTGAAGTACTGTCGGATTCCGCATCCGCTATCTATGGGGCGGATGCGGTGGGAGGCGTCGTGAATGTCGTGCTGAAGAAGGACATTGAACACCCGACGCTTGATCTCCACTATGGCGTTGCCGATGGCGGTGCGGATGAGCGACGCGCGGCATTCAGTTACGGCTTTTCGAAGGGCCGCTTGCACACGTCGCTGCTACTGGACTATTTCGATCGGAATTTCCTCCTGGGCGCCGAGCGGGATCGGATGAACAATCAGGATTTTCGTCGCTTCGGCGGCGCCGATTGGCGCACCGGGTCCGCCAATCCGGGAAATGTTACTTCTCGCAGCAGTGCTAACTTGCCGGGCCTGCCTTCCAGAACTGCAGCAGTCCCCTCAGGTAGTACGGGCGTAGGGCTGACGCCCGCGGATTTTCTTGCGACAGCGGGCCAACGCAATCTAGTCAGTCTGGGTCAATACACATCAATCTATCCAGAAACTCGTCGTCGCGGCGCGGCTGCCTTTATTGATTTCGACGTAAATCCTCAGGTGAAGGCATTCGGCGAATTATATTTTTTCAATCGACATACGATGGTTCAAAGTGATCCGGTGCAGCTGACAAACGCCAGAGTTAGCGCTGCGAACCCATATAACCCCTGGAGTTCGTCCGGCACCGATGTATCGGTCGACTTCCTATTGAGTGGGGTTGGGCCTAGGCAAACTGTTACCAAAGCGAACTTGCGCCAAGGCGTGGCCGGGCTGCGCGGTGAGGCGGGTAAATGGGATTGGGAAGTGTCACTGCTCAGGACCGATGAAGATAGTTCGGCCGTCCTTCGCAACGAAGTCAATCTGTCACGGGTCAATGCCGCGCTGCTACAAAGCGACCCGGCCTTAGCGCTCAATCCCTTCCAAGATGGACCGGGCGGCAATGCGGAGTTGCTGGCTTCGCTGCGCAGCGAGCCGCATTACGCATACAGATCGGCTGCCACTCAGGCTGCGGCAGCCTTGAGAGGAAAATTGTTCTCAGTGCCAGCGGGTGAAATCGAGGCTGTGATAGGCGGAGAATGGCTGAAGGCCGATATGCTTTTCCGCGAAGCCGTCTTTATCGAACGCGACCGCGAGGTCGCGGCGGGATTTGCCGAACTGCGAATTCCCTTGGTCGCCGCAGATATGAATCTTCCTGCGGTCAACGCGTTGACCCTTACCCTCGCAGCCCGGCACGATCACTACAACGACTTTGGAAACACATTCAATCCGCAATACGGGTTGGTGTGGAAGCCGCTCGACAGTCTGATGTTGCGCGCTTCGTATAGCACCAGCTTCCGGGCACCTTCGTTGTTTGAGCTTTATTCACCACGGCAAGTCAATCCGGGCGTCCTGATTCCTGATGCGTTACGGAACAATCTTATCTCGCCCGTTACTTTCATTACGGGCGGCAATGAGAATCTTGAGCCGACGGAAGCTGAGTCTTTCAGTGCAGGTTTTGTATTCGCGCCGGCGGCAATCAGCGGTCTGCAACTGTCGAGCAGCTATTGGCGCATTCACATGGACCAGCGTGTCAAGATACTTCCATTCAACATTGTCATCACCCACGCGGACGAGTTTCCGGGTCGTATTCAGCGCGCTGACCCAACGCCGCTGGATATTGCAGCCGGTCGACCGGGGGCGCTGACTTCCCTCGACATCTCTCGAGTCAACTTTGGCACGGTTGAGACCGATGGCGTCGATTCTGCAGTCGCATATGCTGTCGAAACACCCGCGGGAACATTTAGCTCAAGCGTTTCAGCTACATGGGTGGCTCACTTCAGCGAAATCGATATCCCGGGTTCGCCCATGGTCGACCGCGTTGATCGCGCTAACCTGCAGGGCACAATTCCAAGGTGGCGAGTCGTCGGCACCTTGGCGTGGAAAAAACGCAGCGTGGGCGCGTCAGTCTCGGCGCGATATTTGCCGTCGTACTCGGATGCAAATGGCCTGACCGGAGCGCCGACAGGAGAGTCGCTTGGCGCGCAAACATTCGTCGACCTGCAGGGTTCGATCGACTTCGCGAAGCTATGGAGCGAGAGGATTCCATGGGCGTCGGGTCTTAAGCTCATTGTTGGAGCATCCAATGTGTTCGACAAGGAGCCGAATTTTGCAGTCGTAGGCTCGTCACTTGGCACGGATCCGACCCAAAGCGATCTGCGGCAACGCTTCATATACATGAGGCTTTCTACCAGTTTCTAATGGGCGGCCCATCTCGAATAAATGGACAAAGTTGGTTGTCATGGTGTTTGTTATTGCTATGCCTTCATGCTGAAGCCCACGCGAACAATAAGCGGCCACTGACCGTCGCCGATGCAATCGAGACCGCTCGCATACTGAGTAACCCCGACGCCGTTCGGCCGGAGAATCCAGACGGAGCCGTTTCCATTTCGCCCGATGGCAGTCGCTATGTGGCGCGCCTGATCAGGGGAGACATCAAGAAGAATGGTGTATGGGCGGAACTGATTACCGGTCGGTTGGATTCGTTGGCGGGCGCCGCTCGTTATGAGACCGTTGCGAGACTGTTCACTTCCGGGCTAGGCACGGGCGACAGCAATTTCGGTCCCTTTCAGGATACCGAGCCCTACGCAGCCCGCATTCGCTGGCTAGATAACGATCGCGTTACTTTTCTGTGGAGTAACGAGAGTGGGGCGAGACAGCTCGTCCTTGTTCGTCTATCGGCGCGGCAAGTCGAATTCCTGACTGATCATCCCACAAGCCTGGTCGGCTTCGACATCAATGGTTCAGGCCGTGTGCTCTACAACGCGCAAGCGCGCACGCACAACGGGACTGCTGAGATGTTAAGGGATGGGTTTGTAGTGCCTCAAAGCACAGATGCCGCCAGCCTGTTTCGCGGCGATCTCGGCACCAATGGCTTTGACCGGGCGTTTAACACCGAGTGGTTTTTCCTAGAGGAAGGGGCTGCGGAACCACGCAAGTTCACCATTGCGGGACGCGATATCGACCCTGACTATCGACATGGCATCAGTTTCTCCCCCAATGGCGAATGGGCAGTGATTGATGCCGCTCCGACGCAGGTTCCGACGAGTTGGGATGCATACACGAACCCGGACGTACGAGCCTGGGTCGCCGACGCTCGACGCGATCCTGGGCTCAGCACGGCTCGCACGTTGCACCA
>Ga0307509_10000423_pt1 | contig 71324 bp, 60 predicted proteins | sample 10_EM_MG_FD_202245 | JGI IMG/M metagenome (GOLD analysis project Ga0307509, IMG submission 202245) | Populus trichocarpa ectomycorrhiza microbial communities from riparian zone in the Pacific Northwest, United States - 10_EM | ecosystem: Host-associated > Plants > Roots > Unclassified | place...
ACAGATGGAAAAAATTTTACCCACTTTAGCCAAGACCACTTAGTCATCTTTACTATAATGAATCTCTGGCTATAGTGAACACCGAGGGTCTTGTTTTTTGCGTTCGTTATAGCCAGGTGCGACTGTATTGGATTTTACCCCCTACAGAGCATGAAACAAGGAAATTCAGTGCAGTCAGGGAATTGTACCATGGTGGGCAGGGAGCCAAATGGGGGAGAGATTACTGAAAGCAGCAAGTGATATATACTCCTTATTCTTCGAACATAGCTGTGGATACGCAAACATTTTAATAAAGTTAGCTCCCTGAATATTTTTACCTCCCTTACCCGCGGGCAGCTTGGTCTTATGCAATTTGGCTCGTTTTAGACTACTAACCAAAATTAGAGCCCGTTTTTTTTCATCCCATTAGAGCAAATCGGTCATTAGAGGGATCCAGCAGACAAACCCAATCCCTGCGGAAAACGTCGTAACCACAGCAACGGCGATAAATTAGGAAAGGCGAAATACCAAGTTCTCACAGTTGGCATTTTCTGTAAGGACCGTGAACACCCCTACCACCCAATGGTGGGCAGTAGGGGTAGTGGTTATCCCTGCTGGAAATACCAAGATGTAAACAATGGCCAAGGCAAAATCTAAACCATGATGAGTATGGTCACTACTATTTCTACCTACAATCCTTGAATACTACGACAACTTGGGCCAGGCCATGTCTCACGCTGTTGCGCACTTGCCTTCAGGTCATCCTGGCATCCTGTATTACTGCTGGAACTCAAAAATTTCCTGAGGTTCGCATCAAGTCTCTCCTGTAATGCTTGGCTTTCTTGGTAGGGATTATATTTCCTGCTAGATCCCTCTATTGGCCTATGGGCGAGTCCGGACTGCCGTATGTTCTAACCCAGGTGCCTGAAACGCTAACTTATAGGTCATGTACTCTGCCTATTGGTATTGAGAAAAAATGAAAAAGAGAGAAAAGAATACTATATTTTTCCATTTTTCTTATTTTTTTATTTCATCCGATTTTTTTAGAAATAATAATAATTATATGATACCTCCATATACCTCTACTCATCATAATAAATCAAAGTTAGTGATATGGGCACTGTAGTACACAATAAGGCCATGCTTGGCAAACGGTGGCTTAGATGGAATATTTTAGCCTCGCACCTTTCCGCATATAGATTATATACATCTCAAACGCTTTGCATCATACTGAATTCCCCCGGTTCCAATACTTCCTAATTCTTTAACTTTTCTTATCAGTTGCTTTTATTTTGGATATATATTAACCTTTTGCGACCAAACTACCATTCGTTAAGATGGTGATTGCTCAAAACTACTTACTATTCCAGCCCCATTGGTGCCCATGTGGGCGACTGCTCGTACAAGAATGTTAGGTCACGAACATTAGATACGATAGTCTATAGTTCCTTAAACCATGAGTGCCAAGGACAGTGCAGGCCAACGGCATTCTTCAGTCACGCATTTGATACTAGTTAATCTTGTTTTTTACTCTAGATTTAAATAAACATGCATTGGTGAAGGAAGCATTTGTCGAGAACTTTCTAGCACTACCCACAATGATTGTCCCTACACATATACAGCTCCATAACCTTATAAGCTTCCACCCCTCTTTCTTCAGGGCTTAGGGATCCTCTCTCGTTTTGAGAATTGCCGGATTCGCATGGTAGATAACTCCTAAGAAAAAGGGGATTTAAATTATAGGATACCGCCCAAATATCATTAGAGTGCCGGCGAGTCGCCGGTACTATCAACTCGGTCAACAATATTGGGGCTTCGTAACAGAAATAAACCCCGAGGTGGTGGATATAGCCACTTGAGCCACCACAACGGCATCAAGGCGTGGGAGCCGACTGAGCTGAGTGTGGGGGAAACTGGGTGCTAGAAAGCAGCGAGTTCAGAAAATGGTGTAATGGGGAAGGTTGTGTTGAGTCAGTGCTCTTCTTCTGCAGGAATATAGGAGGGGGAAACGTGTGTCGGGTGAGAAGTTCTCTTGTCTGGGGAAGGCAAAGTGTGTGTCACTGGCGATCAGCAGATAATAGCTCTCTAAGCATCGATAGTCTGTAGGGTCAGGGTAGAAGAGATAGCAGTGTCGTGGTTGGGCTTTACAGTGATATCCTTGCCTACCAGCAACAGTCAGCCACAAATACTTTGGGAGCCATTCTCAAGTTGTCGGCGGAGGAAGAATCCTTGAGCATGGCGCAAAATCTGTAATAACCGGGTCATGTGCTATGCAATTCAGAATCCCCTAATCTGAAAACCGGTAATAGAGAACTGTGAGAAAAGGGCTCAGCCCCTCTGAGAGACACAAAAACAAGAGACCACCAGACCTTACCAGAGGAGGCAAGCCAAACGACATAGCACAAGACTCGATGACCCCAGTTCTTAAGGTATCCGGGAAGCTTCTCGGAAGGCTGAAACAGGTTTTGGTCGCCGAAGTCCATAACTTCCCTATCTAGCAGCTTCTAAAGAATATTATATAGCCGACACGGGTATTTATATGCATCGACTCTTTAGACGAATCCCCCCCCCCCGAAGCACCGACGGGAGCTAACTCCGAGCGGCCCCAGAACGCCACGGCACGTTATTGCATCACATACCACTGATTCCTTAACACAAATTACCATAAATACGATTCCCAGGGGCGGAACCTCGCCTACCAAAACCTAATTCCGGGTAATTTTATCTTTTACCGTGTAACTCAGGCAGGAGAAAGAGCTACCCAGTCGAGCTCCCTTATAACAAGTGGATTTTGGGTAGGCAACCTGTAGCCACTAGGGGATGGTTGAGCAAAGGGCCTAAACATGAGGCCTTGGTAGTGTATGTGAAGAGGACCGTGTGCAGGAGGAAACTACAGAGGGGGCAAGCTGCGTCCTTGGTTTAATGGCCTACAATGCCCTAGGTCCAAGTTAGTCGTGTTCCCAAAAAAATCTAGCTGAGAGTTTCTTTTCTTTCCCTATATGCCCTGTGTAAAAACCCCTCTCTTCTTACTTCCCTATCTAGATCTAGTGCTTTTTACACCGGAATAGCAACAGCGCTGAGTAATATTACTATGAGCCACTGTTGGAAACTGTACTCACGGGTGTGCTCTCTTCTTGTATGTTGCTGTAGTTACAAGTGATACGTCATGACTACCTATGTCACCCTCCCCCTTTCCCTTCTCTGAATCTTAGCATCTCTTCTGTCTTTCTCTTTTGTCTTGTCTTTCTTCTTTCCTTTACTTACTTAATTCTCTTCTTACTCAACAAGCAATATAAGTCTTTCGCTATCTTCGGTGACCACTCTCCTTTGAACCTGTGAAGCTTCTCGCTTCCACTCCTTCCGATCAGATAGCTCTCAACAGCCACCGTAGTGTATAGCGTTGTATGATACTCTATTGTATCTTAGGCAAGCTTGCTTTTTCAAGCCCTAATGTCGAGTGAGAACGTGTGATGCTGCCGCTTTCAGGTGATGATAATATCGGCGATGTTGAGCTAGGAGAATTGAATCCCGGCTTCTATTCATCGAAGAATCTATTTGCCGTGTAAACAAAGATATGTCTTGGACCAAAGGAAGCGATTGCGTTTACCCTCCGAATGAAAGGACTACTTCGGGGTACTCATGTCGTCAGGTTGAAGTGGCGCCTTTTCTGATGCACCACCAGTAAAAAAAAGAAACTTCCATCCGTCGAGATTGGTAAAAAGTACTAGGACAGAGTTTTCATCCGACACAGGGTTTGGCACCAAATTTAACGAAAAGTGGGCATTTTCAAACAGACAATTCTCAAGATTTCCCGAAGAGAAACACTTCAAATCCCTCCATTAGCCAGAGAATTACTATACACTTAAGCTTCTAGAGATAGATGTGCAAGGGATTAAAGACCTGTTTATTGTTTACAATTTCATGAGCCAGTGCTGAAGTGGGCTAAAGTTTTCTTATGGCGCTCAATATTTAAAAATTCTGTTATCTACAGGCTTACTGATGCATTGGAAAATTCTTGCAGACTCCGGTAGGCACAGTGCTATGAGAGAGGGTAGTAAAAGTGGAGTCTTTTGGTGTAAAAAGGTGGTCGGAGGAAAGGATTTGTCCCAGCATGGCATGAGGCAGCAATATTCATAGTGATACTAGACTCCCCACATTGATCGTTTCATTGATCTTAGTATTCGCTGGATATTCCTACTGTGCTATGTTTTTTTCTGTTTTTGTTGGAATGCACATATGTGTGCCACGTATGTATTCTTGCACTCCGATGATTTCCATATTTCTGCCCCACTATATAGGGCCTCGCTTCCCTCGCTTCCTCCTCCCTTTCCTTTTCCCTTAAGAACTTCTTCTTTTAGCCATCAGCACTCAATAACTCTCATATTTTTCGCTTTGCCTAATACAATTCGTAACAGTTACCCTATCTCGTGGCCATCACCCAACGCTGCCTCATATAAACTCACTCACTTTTGACTCCTATTCTCGTACTCTTCTAGCTTGATATTTTTAACGGTTATCTGACAGGGCACCCCTATGTAGCATCAAATCCAACAGAACGCCCTTGAGAATTTTTTTTAATAGAATACCCACTGCAATGTGTTTGCTCAATTTATGCTCACCTCCTGTTATATAGGCGTAACAAATAGCGAAATTCTTTTAAGTTAGAAAATGTGACAATGATTAGTCTAGTGACAAGACCACAACAAAGGCTGTTAGGGGATGGAGTAATGGCTGACAAGAGTTCAGAGCCTTCTATACTCATAGTATTGGATGTGTCCATAAGTAGACGCAGAGGTCTTGTCCCTCTGAGGATTGCCAATAACCGGGGGTGAGGTGGTATAAATGAGGTTACAGCTTCAAGTTCCCTTTCTCTAGCATGCAGAGCCAAGCACAGCTGACTGCGATCAGTTGAAGAGAAATAAACGCCATGATTGAGAGTAGAAGAGAAAGCTTGTTGTCGATAAGAGCTGTAGATCCAAGGAGATTATCGGCCTCAGGGTAGTTATTACAATGCATGGGAACTAGGTGATAGGGTCTGCACCCTCTTTTCTTCTCTTACACGATATCTCGACCTACAGGGACATTCCATCAAACATTCTTTTGTAAGGGCGTTCTGTTAAACTCGGTATTACGCAGGGGAATCCCGTCAAATAATCGATTTTTTTATTTCGAAATGACATATCTAATCTCCCGGTGCCTCCCAATATTTCCACGTTTCCACCTCCCTTCCACCTTGCCCTTGTAGGCGATATCATTTATAGAGAAGCTCCCGCAGATTTTCATATGATATTACAGTTAGCAAGTTTATAGCGACCGGAACTATAACAATACTACCCCTTTTTATTTCTCATGAAGTGCCAAGCGGTGCTGTACTTGATTTGTCGATTTGCTCAAGACGGGAGCCAATCATAGAGTCGCCAGACTTACCCCCAACACCCAGCACTCTATCCTCAAGCCGGCCACTAATACCAAGCCCCTCTTCCAGCCCGTAATTGTGCCGCTGCACCGGGTGGTTCTTCTTCAAGAAGCAAAAACTCTCAAAGAGAAATCTTCTACATACATACAAAGCGCTACTCCCGGTCGTGCTTTACCTACCACTCCGAGCATCGACCTCTTCCGACCCTTTCTCCCATCTTAGCAAACCACCGGGCGACGTAACGCATGTCTCGGCGAGCCAAAACGCACGTGGCACGAAAAAATCCTTTGAGAGACAGCTTGCTTTGTGACCTAAAAGCCAGTACCGTGCGACATGGTTGGTGTTACCGTAGGTTTCTGACCACGGTGGCATAGGCTATCACTCGGGAACGCCAAAGCCCTGGATGTGGGGCCGATGCCGGCACACTCGTCGGAGAAGAAAAAAAAGCCACATTTTTCGGGTGGAGGAAAGCTTACGGTACGGTGGTGGATTTAGCAGCTGGCTGGTAACATGCCGGTACTCCATTGGTTGTTACAGTGTCGTGCCGTATTACCGTAAACTCTCGATAGATCCGCTAGAGAGCGTTACAGTCCACCCGAGGAGGCACCCAAACAGCTAAATCCGAATAAGAAATTTTGTGGCTACCATGCTGACCACCTCTCCTTTCCTCATACAAAACCCACCAATCAGCATCTGTTCGGGTGGGACTTGTTCGGGTGGGCTATCTCGCCCGCTATCGGCCATCGGCCCCTCGCTTCCGCAATCCGAGACAAAACATCCCGAGAAGGATTAGTGTTTTCCAGACGCGTTATAGTTTATTTAAGATGAGCCCATTGGATCTCGTTAACTGGTATTCGTAATTTCATTAACTTGCCTCGTTAAGCCTATTGTTGTTTAAACAGTGAATTCTATTGAGATCCCCGATCAGAGTTATCCTGATTTCGGCCAAGAGCGGGATTGCTTGAGGTTGGATGATGCGTGGGGTCTGGAATCCGGATAGCAGAAGATAATACGGTATACATACAAGTATTGAACCATAGATACCGGGAAGTGTGCTAGGACGTTGGAATTCCCCTTCTCTGCTACCGTACCCGAGGAAAAGATCGCAAATTCAGCTAATTCCCTCAGTTGAGACAAAGCGAGAGCCGAATACGCATAACGCTATTCGGAGAATCACAACGTCCTAGTACACCTTTCTTCTATTCCAATCTTTTTTTGGTACTGGTTTGGGATTCCCAAGGACTGGTCTTCTGCGCAGGCGTCGCCTCGTTTGCTGTTCTTGCATTGACTATGGGCTCGGGGGTTTCACGTGGGATCGCTTAATGGCATGTTTCTTGTTTTCCTCTCCCCTCCTTCTCCGTATTCGTTCATCGCGATCCGTCTATGTTGCCGCAGGTTCGGGATGGCGGCTTTGCGGCTTGCTGACGCTCTCTTGCGAAGTGGTGGAGTTGCTGCTGCCGGTCCACGGCACTTCCGGAACCGTGCGGAGTCGTCAGGAATAAGCAATGGGGTCTCCTCCCTTGCTTTTCACCTCGATATTTAGAGATGGTTGGAAGGGTGGATTCATAAGCATCAAGTTCTGTAAAAGTGCCGTACTGGGTACTTTTATTACTGTGGTGTCCAATCGCTTTGCATACTCGTACTGGAATCGAGCTCAGCAAAAACAAAGGAGAGTTATGTATGTCTTGATGGCGCATAAACAGATCAACACCACCCTCTTTCCCTCTTTCCTCCTGCAATTTTGTTTCAGAGGCATATATGATACCGTATGAGCCCGGCCCCGGTGTTTGGTGTCTGCCGAAACCGGAAATCCACGGTCAAAAGTTCTCCCTGTCAGCTGGTCGAGTCCGCCGCCGTGAGACAAATACGGCACTCAAGTGCTGTACATAAGCGCCCTGCCTGATCACACACACCAACACTTGTACATAGTTTCACACATTGTTTTGCCCGCGGCCTTCGGCCAGAACTCCGACTGTTTGACTGAGGGCCTCTTCCGCTCTCCTATGCAAGTCAAATTCGCGCTTTCTCCCTCTCTCCTCCCCGATATGGTGGCAAGCCCTGCATCCCACGGTCCCTCGCATGCCCTCTCCGGGAATGAATGAGCGACCGGTTTACCGGTAAGAGACCTTACCCTCACCGGTATTCACCCCATTTTTCTTTTCCTGCCGTGTTGAGACGCAGAATCTTGGTCAGAAAGCTTGGATTTGTCCGTGCTTGTTACACTACGATCGACTTACCAGAAGACTGACCGAGTCGCACCCCACGCCCCGCCCATTCCACGTTATTGACATTGCTTTTTTGTAGCGGGGAGTCCCGGTAAAGATAAAAGAATTGAAAGTTCGGGCAGGGGTTTTATATCGACAATGCTGGACTTCTCTGGTCATGCCATAGCATACTGGTACTCGATTACAGTGGCACGGTGCTTAATCAGCTTTAGGGTTAATTTTTATACTATACAGCCTTGGGAAACTTTGACAATGGGGAAGCTAATCAATCATGTCACGAACCACTGGAAGAAGGTTGAGTTTTTGTTAACTTAGTGAGTGTATGATCCACTGTGGTACTGTATGGAGCCGAGCTAGTTATATTCGCGTACTCGAGTACTGGTAGTAGCACTAGAGATGAATGGATGATGGTCGTGCAGGACATGGGTCTCAGGATGCTGTGAGGGGAGCCTAGGAATTTAGGATGGTTGGTTTGCGAGGCCCCCGAGTGGTTGGACCGAACCTTTTCAACTTCCTTGATTCTTCTAGTTGGGTTGGGTTCAGAGCGGCCTATCTCTTGGAAGAGCCCTAGGGGGTGAATCCCACACCCTCTCTACTCTGTTGCTCCTAGTGGCACCTCGCAGTTCCGGGTGCCTCAAACCCAGAAATTCCATCCTTCACAGCGTGGCATATGAGCGAGAAAGCTGGTGATACTTGTAGCGTAAGAACAAACCGCATCTACTAGTGTATTAATAGTTGCTGTTTTAGATAGTCTAGTTGAATCTCACAAATTCCCTTTCTTCCTGTCTCCAGTCTCCCCGTTTAAACAGTATTGTGAAGGTAAACATCAAAAAATGCCTTAGAACATAGCTGCCAATCCTTCAAATGAGTAACCTCCTCAAAGTTCATTTAAGGAATAAGGACGCAGGGGTCCCACGCCTTATGTTCCTGCTATTCCTTTCATTCTTAGTACCTTGATTCCTTTTTAGGGGCCTCCTTTTAGCTTTGCCCCTGCGATGGGGGGGGAAATTGCCTGGGAGCAGGGTTCAAGTGTCGTGTTGTCCTGTTCAGCTAGTGCTCTCACATGAGAATCTGGAGCTGCGACAAGATCCCTACGGCTGAGCGAGGAACCAGTCCCGCGAGTTCCCGGACAGCTAGGAGCGGGGGTACCACCACCCTGTTTATCTGCTGTAACTGCCATGTGTGGGTGAACGCGGGGTGATAAATCCACTAGAACCAAGGGAGGAGCATCCTAGGACTAGAAACTAACTATGGGCAGGCACAGTACAGCACCCATATCAATATCATTCAAGGGCATAGGGCCAAACAATTACTCAACAAACCCAAACACTAGAATCCACAATGTGAAAGCGCGATCCTGTAGTAGCGCAGCTAGTGGTTCCAGTCCACAAGTGACCGAAAACAGGGATCGAAGGAACGTGTGATAAAGTTTTGTCTAATCCGGGCACTAATACAAAATTTATTCCCCACCTGTTTTGGGGCACCTAGATCCTAGGACGGGTACAAGTACTGCCCCCTGCGGGCCGCACTCGAGACCCGAAACAAACTCCGTTTATCACTGCAAGCATAAAAATTGCGACTTTACCATACTAGGCATCTCAGTTCCACGGTGGCTGACTATCATCACGCTAGTTATCATGAACAACTTTTGTCAGCTTGCTTCTTTAGACTCCAAAACTTTTCTGCGACGAGAACTGTGGCCGGTATTATCCTACCTCTCCCTCCTTGCTCCGGACCCGCCCAAGAGGTTGGGGGGTACCCATAGCCCATCCCTAAGCGAACAATAAGACCACAATTCACCACGGCCAGTGGGAGCATCAAACTCCCGATAGGGGGGTTTTGCCAAAACGGATGTAAATCCGAACCTGTACTCTGTTTGTGGCAACTTACCCGTATGTGTGTTGCACCAAGGCAAGAGCACTGGGGCTTGGGTAAGCGCAGTACTGGTACTGTGCTCGAGTCTAATGGTAAGCCTGGCCGACTGCTCTAGTGCTCTACTGTTGCTGGGCTTGCCTGGAAACTTGTTTTTTTTTGGCTCCTACGTTAATCTCAAGATTTCATTCCTGAACCCCCTGAGGTCCCGGTGACAACATGTCCTTCAATAAGTCAGATGGGTACTAAATTGCGAATACAGGTAGTGGCAAAGGCAAACTGGCTATCCCGTGGGCCCCTAGGTCCTCTTGTAGGAAAGCAACACCATTAAGAGGTTACCCATTACGATCATAAGGGATCACTCAGGTTTCCTAATTCGCGGTGTTTTCCGTGCAAATACTCTACAGTATGATACTGTACCTGTTTCCGAGATGTGCTTGACTTTTGGTTATTATTCTGGAGACTGTATAAAACTACAAGCGAGGCCGACGGATAGATTAGTCCGTGAGATAATAGACAAAAGTGGAAGGTTGCAACCACAGAGATGCGAAGCACAACAGCGTAGTTGATACTACTCGAGTACAGAGAAAGGATCATTAGAGCAAGGTATAAGTTCAGTAACAAAAAAAGAAAAGAAAAAAGAAAAGAAAAGAAACCAAGAGTCTTGGTACGGTAAGCGAATAGTCCGGGTCTTGGGTAGGATGTCTGACAGCTTGTTGCTTATTGGGTACTGTGTTAATAATGATATTCTGACTATTATGTGGATTGCCATCACCCTGTTTTTAAGCACAAATTTCAAGTAACTAATATATCTGTTGGTGGCGCTTGTACAAGTACTGTACACGTACTATTTCCCAGTCACACAAGGAATAGTTTGTGCTAAGGTTCAGGGTAAATTTTGCGGCCGACAAGTACAGCCAAGAAGTATATCAGTTATTTTGAATTTGTGCTCAAAACAACGATAGCAACATGCGGAATATCATTGCCAAGACAGTATCCAATAAGCTCCAGGGCAGTCCCCCATAAACAACCCCCCTTTTAAACATCCTTCTGAAGAGTTGAGCTTTTGACATATGATACCAACGATCTGAGGTCTTTTTTGTTTCTATTTTTTGTTATTGAACTTATACCTTACTATAATGGTCCCCTCTGTATCATCGATTCTGCTATCATATCTTCCATCTCTGTGGTCGCAACTTACCACTTTTATTTATCTTATCGCATATAACTAATATCCCTATCGGCCGAACTTAAAATCCGCAGCCAGCGCACTCCTCTAGATCAGGTAGTAGTCAGCTGTTTCGGGCTATGGATATCAGCTTTGTAATCTTCGGGTGACTCAGCATCATAGCAACCGTGACGTTCAACGAATCAGGATACTTATGCTAGAGTACTCGTACACAAATTCTCCTAAAACAAGATTAGTGTGCCTTACTGCGAATTTTGCTGTTTCACATCTAGCGGGGGATGCCGGATCCCGTATGTGGTAAACCCGGGCAAAAAAGGCTTGCTACGGGTGTCTTACTTAAGAAATGTTCCCAAGAGTGTGCAAACCTTAAGCCATAGAGCATTTGGGAAAATTTGGAAAGCCGAGTCTCGTGGCGATGGTGGTGATGACAGTTCAAGTTACTACACCAGCTTAACATACCAGTACCGGTATCTCACATTTAGGATGGCGGCCGGGGTAGCGGGGGTCATATTAATATCATCCCAAAATTAGACACCAGCTGCAGCGGACTACCGTAAGTACCGGTGCTCGAATACAGTAAATTCTCCAAATCCATTATCTCCGCCACCCCAAGATAAGTTTAGTTTATTAGGTTAAAAGGATTGCGAATACCAGTTAGTGAAAACCCAGGAGGGGACCTCATACTATGTTAGGAAAATACGGATCGCTTTTAGGTGCCCTTACCTTAGAATCTGGAGGGCTGGCGGAGATAATGGATTTCAAGAGATTTTACGGTTCAAGAGCAAGATGCTAGGTCGTTGTAGCTGCCCCACTGGGATAGGGGCAGAGAAATCACCTCAAGCTCAGCCCTCAGTTAAGACAAAAAAGGAAAGAATACACCGCGCCTGGGTGGGAGAGTCAATTGCAGCGCCCTAAAACATTGCTCTTGTATTAGAGTAATTACTGTATCGTACTCGTAATTGTCTGACGTTTGCAAAATGGACTGCTATTGCATACAGGCCAAAAAATTGGCCAGAGTCTCGGGATTTTGGTAGTATGCAATAGCAGTCCGTGTTGCAAACGTCAGGCAGTTAAGAGGACAGTATCTATTGACAAGCCCTGACGTTGCGCAACTGCGACAATTGTTTATTATAATGCTGCATCCAAAGAATCAGGAACTTAGGACTACGGGACCAGTGCTTTGGAGCGGTAGTGTACTGTACTAGTACTAGACAAGTACCCAGAGAGATGTTTTCATAGGATAAGGATATCGGTAGTTAGCCAGCAAAATAATCCCTGACCTGTCCGAAAACATGACCCCTGGCATTTATACCATCTCTGATATATTATATGATAGTAGCACCAATTGCCATAAGTGCATTAGATCACATACAGATATTCCTACTACGAGAACCGTACAGTAGATATTATTGAGCAGTCATTTAAAGATACCGTACACGTGTGACTAGCCAAGTATATCCCTGCTTGTTCCGGTTAATGGCTCCCTCCCTTGTCTGATAACCTCGGGATCATGCTCAAGGATATCCGGGTTTCAAGTCCACAAGCGAAATGCGCCTGTGTTGCCCACTACCGGTACTCGAGTAGAGGGAACAGGCGATAAGCACAAAGCACGGACATCTGGCCGGTGCAGGTGCCCAATGTAAGCCACGCCAAATCGCAAACGCGAGGATACAGGTACTGACTGCGTATATCCAAAAACGCCTCTGGAATGGCACTACACAATAGCGCTGAATCATGTGTTGATGGGCCTCGATCTCAAGCCGGTGGGAATGGTCTAGGGTTATCATCAAACCCACCTTTATCAAATCAAAGGAAAAATCCCCGTGGTTGGGATTCTTGGGAGTAGAGAGGCGAACTGCTCACAGTGGACCCTAGCGCAAGACTGTGAGGGGAGTCTGTTTCTTACAACCTGCGGTGAAAAAGGGATTTGGAAAACTCGACAAGGGATTGATGCCAAAATCATTTCTTTTTCTTTTTCCCTTGCATGCGGAACCTCGAGATATCGGACAGCTGGCTAGCGATTGGACGAATACAAACATCACCTGAGAGTCACATGACTTGGCTACAAGCAAGAAAGACTTTTCCAGTTTACAGTAAGCAGGCTCCATATCTGGGCGGAAAGGAAAGGTCGGTAGATAGACACTCGTCCCAGGCAAGTAGTGCCCGAAAATTAAAGCTGATTTTGTTTGCCTGCGCAGACACGCACAGATGGTTTACCATATCTGGAAGCTAGCGGCTAAGCAGGAGGAAATTTGAGCACACACCACCACTCCGCCAGCGGGATTGGCAGAGGGAACTATGTGCTATAAATAATCCAATGTGAGACAAATGGTGAGGAGGTGGGAGACTCCCTCGGGCTCTCTTTCCTCCTCCGTCCTTTCAACTGCCGTACAGTAGGGACGCTGGAGCACGAGTACCTCTTATTGTAGTAAAGTTTATTGTATTGTTTTTTTGTTTGTCTTAGCAAAGGCTGAAAGTTAGCTTTTCGGGGCGATTCCTCCCCTTTATCCAAAGAGGGGAATTCTGGACGTCTTAGTGTGAAGTTTAATTACTTCAGTTCTTGCGGTGGCAGAAACCCCAAGAATCGGTCAGGTACAGCGGGTGATCCAGGACGACAGGTTAGGGTTTAGTGCAAAGAAGTTTGGAATTCACAGAGATTCATACGAGACAGCGATGCCAGTACCCAAATTCGTACTATCGAGACTTGGACAGCAGGTGTGACTATATTCCCGGGCGTTGGTCCTATAAATGTACTGTACCAAGCGTTATAACTCTTCATTCAGGTCTCTGTAAAGATACACCCCCTGGACCACCTGGTTTCCATAAGATGGGAGGCGATGACTATGCGGCAGTGTACGGGAGTGGTTGCCACTGTTAAACTGTAGGCTGTCGCATCGCGATATATAGCCATTTTGTAGGAGAAGTCATACCAGAAGTCAGAATACCGGCCAAGTATCAGGGAGCACACTTTCCCGTCGGCCATCTCAAGAAACTCAATATAAAACGGGGAAACAGCGACATTTGGCGACGTAGGTACTATGAAGCATGTTTCTCTGAATAGTGCTCATATTACTGATACCTTGTCCTACGTGGATCTGCTTCGGTACTAGATAATGCAATTCGTACAAGTACAAGTATCATTCTATTATTCTATTCAGCATACTACATTGTGAGGAAGTATTAATATTAGCTACTCGAGTATTGGTCCTCCTCGAGCTATAATTGATTTCTGGGCATAATCAGGAGATCCACCTACTCTTGGGGTCAATGCCACAGGCGTATATGCTTGGCAGTTCAAAAAGTCTCCGGACGCTTTTGACTAAGACTGGCACTAATAAATGCAAAGCGTCCGGAGACTTTTTAATTGCCATGTACAGTGCACATGCCTTGCCGTACATTGCGCAGTACTTAAGCACGGCACTTGGAGTTTCTGCTATTGTCTCGGGTTCTGACGGCCCCCGCAGGACTCCTTCCCCTTTCCTCATCATCACTTGCGAACCGAAGTTCAGCAGGCCAACATCATAGTCAGCGTGGCGGAAAGATCGGTGGTGCTATCAATTATAGTCTATTAGTACTGAAGAAAAGCAAGAATGGAGGGGAAGAGAAAGAATGAGACATGAAGAATGAAAAACGGAGGAGAAAAGAGAATGAGAAAGGAAAAGGAAAATCTGGACCCAAGAGTCAGACCATCCAGGATCGTCTCCGTCTCGCATCAAGTTACGAGTATCATACAAAAAGAAAAAAAAGAACCAAATGTTCGCATTGATACCTTTTATCCCCTCCTCTCTGTGGTACGATAGGCTACCGTAGTTGAACTGTTCTGGACTGTACGATGCTTGTCCCTCCCTCCCCCCTCCAAACTACTCCTACCCTCACCCCGCCTTTGAAGAGAAAGCGAAATCAATAAACATCCTAGTTGCATGCATGGGTTTTGTGGCACGACACAGCCAAAGCTGGCGAGCTAAGCAGGCAAGTAGCCGAAGCGAAAGATATGTGGAAAATCGCGTGCCCCTTGTCGGGACTCCTTCAAAAACCGTCAAAACCCCCAGGCGATCGCCATTCAAGAAATTTATGGGATTGCCAGTGCACCTTTCATATGCTAGACAGGCTTTCCAAAGGAAGGAAGGATATTCGTTTAACAACACCACCACGACAACGACCACCACTATCACTACTACTACTAAAATAACTAACCCCGGCACCTCAATAATAAGAGTAACGCCTCCTAGGGCTGCAATTCCCTTCCCTACACCCCGTGTCGACTTTATAACCCCCGTTATTCGAGTTCCTTTGCCTTTTACCAATTGATTTTTTTATTCTATTTTTATTTTTATTTATTGGTTTGTTTCACAACTTGGAATAATAGTGGAGGAACATAAGAGGAAAGAAGGAATTCTGGGAATACCGGCGAATTTCACCCTGGACGGTCAAGCTGGTTGGAACGAACGAGTATGGGGAACAAGCCATACGTTAAAGAGATGACAACACCGTGTGAGAGTGTTGTCGGGGACGGCTGCAGTGGATCAAGGGTGTCGGGGGTGAGCGGAGGAACCGATATCACACCTAACACATTCGAGATGCTAGAGTACTCCCAGACAGCCTCGTTAACGTCGTGTACTCCGCTATCGAAAGACCAGCAGTACATCCGATCCGTCGCCCATGTTGACTTTACCAAGGCATTGCTGGCACAGAAACCGAGTCCCTGGACGAAATCCATGTTCAAGCTATACGGCTATCTGTTCGTGGCATTCTTGAATTCTTGCATTAACGGGTATGATGGATCGGTTATGGGGGGAATCAACGCTATGTCAACATATCAAAAGTTTGTCTTAACGATCACTTCCTTGGCAGGTCACAATTATGATTGCTGACTATTTCTAGATATTTCCACATGAGAACAACGGGATCATCAACCGGCATTGTCTTTGCCGTGTACTCTATTGGGCATTTCATGGGGTGCTTCATTTGCGGGCCGTTGTCGGATAGTTGGGGTAGACGTTGGGGAATGTTTAGTGGGGCACTCACGGTGATCATTGGGACTTGCGTGCAAGCCCTTTCAAGGACACATGCATGGTTTATGGTTGGGAGGTTTATTCTGGGGCTCGGTGCCTCGATTGTAACCACTGCAGCGCCGGTTTATGTTGCTGAAATGGCGCATCCTGCTTGGAGAGGAACGCTCACGGGATTATATAACACCTTCTATGGTGTCGGCGCGGTAAGATGTGTCTGTCTGTAGTGTGCTCTGGCTCTCACGATTCTAACATTAGACAACTAGATTGGGGCAACATGGACGATGTACCATACCCAGAACTGGACTTCTGACCTCTCCTGGAGACTACCCATCTGGCTACAAGCTGTGGCATCAGGCACAGTGTTACTGATGTGCCTTTGGTGTCCTGAAACCCCCCGTTGGGTAAGTCTTGACTGCCAAATGCTGCCCTCTCTACACAGACTAACCAACTACCACAGCTGGTATCAAACGACCGCAACGAGGAAGCAGTCCGAGTCCTAACAATCTACCATGGTGATGGAGACCGCAAGTCTCCCTTCGTCCTTCTCTCGTACAAAGAAATGCTGGAAGAGATTGTGCTCTCAGGCTCTGACAAGCGCTGGTGGGACTACTCCGAGCTCTTCAATTCCACGGATGCAAGATGGCGTATGGTGTGCGTTGCAGGAATGGCCTTCTTCGGTCAAGTATGCTTGCTAATTTCCCCCACTCCCTCCCAACAACATAATATCAAAAGACTAACAGAACCATAGTGGTCCGGCAACGGCGCCGTAAGCCACTTCCTGCCAGTCCTGCTGGACAACGTTGGGGTAAGATCGGAAGCAACCCAACTCCTGCACTACGCAATCCTGACTGCCGTTTCGTTTGGTGCAGCCGTCTCCGGCTGCCTCCTCGTAGACCGCGTGGGCCGTCGTACAATCCTGATGATAGGTACAGGCCTGTTCGTTGTCTGGTGGACTGTGGTCACAATATTATCGTCCTTCTATGGGAAGGAGTCCAACAATAATACCATAGGCAGCGGGGCTACCATCGCTTTCATCTACCTCTTTGGAGTCACTTACTCGTTCTCATATACGCCTCTGCAGGCACTGTATCCAGTCGAGTGTCTGAAATACGAGACTAGAGCCAAGGGGATGGGAATTTTCGATTTCTTCACCAACATCGCTACGCTGTTCAATTCTTATGTGATTTCGATCGTCATTGAGAAGATTAGTTGGGGGTTTTGCTTTCTTTATATTGCTTGGGATATTCTTGAGTTGATTGTTATCTATCTTTTGTATATCCCCCTCTTCCGCCCCTCTTCCGCCCCTCCTTTCGTAATGGTTCGTGGACTAATTGATGTGGTGTATAGCTTTGTCGAGACTCGCTCGAGAACCCTCGAAGAGGTAAACGAGATCTTCAAGGATCCCATGCCACGTAGCAAGTCCTTACAGAAACATGTCATCCTTGTGACGCAAAATGGGATATTGTACCAAGGTTTGGAAGGGGATCTACAGAATCCCGAGTCCGGCCTACCATCACCAGAGCAAAAACCTTGAGAGCGTTTCGCGGCCAAAACGAATTCATGTCTTTCACCCCCTTGCCCTTATCTTAATGCTTTGTCTATTCTAGTAAGTGGGCGGGGTGGCATGCCAGGCGTTGGTGCGTTGTGTATGTGTTTGTATCATCGATCCTTTTCTGTTCTTCCGGCGCGATCAAGGGTGCCTTTTCTTTTTTTTTTGTATTTTGATTTTCTATTAACAGAGGCGTTACAAAAGCCTTAATACTGTCAACTGTATATTCTATCCTTTTCATCTTATTTTATTTTATATATTTTTTTATATTTTTCAGACTCGTGTATCCGCAGTGGTGTGTCTGGAGCATGATATATCTCACTGCTATAGCTTGTACAAGTAAGATCAGGTTCAGGATATTGTCCAAAATCGTCTACTCGTGGTCGTATTTCTTGGGAATGGGTCATTGGGCCTTGTATGGTATATAGAGAAATGATCCTAAGTGCACTGTATCAAATAGTTGTGTCCGTGGTTTTCAAACCATGGGCGAATATAAACTACCCTCATCTCAACACCACGTGAACTTGGTATAATATGATCCGCATATGCAATGAGCCTCTCAGGGTTGTTCCCTCTTGGTACAAATTAAGGGGTGTGGGTGGCCGACCTGCTTGACAAGCCGTCAATCCTTGTGAAAACTATATTCTAGATAATTGAAACCCACCAGCTACCGCTTGAGGGCATCTAACCACCAGAATATTCGGTGAAATAAGCCTGTTGAATGACTGAAATGCTTTTCGCTCGAGTATTATATGATAGGAGCTTTTTTGGCGAGCCAATCATGGATGGACTCAGCTTCGGGCAAGGGCTAGAAGTTGACTTGGGTGGTCAGGGACGAGTCCATATGAGGTGTGCGTGGGGGGAGGAGCACCTGAGAAAAACTTGGAGCTAGGGTTCTGGGTGCACTAGCCCTAAGTTAGTATAACAAGAGGAGGGAGGGTAGCCCTGGGGAACCGGGCGTCCTATCCGGTGACCTAGAAATGTTGATTCACAACACAAGAGCGTCTATATTATGATAATAATTTATTATTGTTATTATAAAAATCGGAGAGCATAACCCCTGCCTTCATAGAGAATTGTAGGCAATCAGCAGAAGTAGTTCCCCGGTATTTACGGACATGCCCGAGTAGGCTCAATATAAAGGCATGCCATACTGAGGATTGGGCCACCATCACTATCCACTCAATTTCGCATCGACAACCGTTTTCAGGATCCCTAGCAGGGATGCACCCCGCTACCCCGGACTTCACTCTACTGGATGCCCCCCTGTCCCGGACAGTTTTTCGAGGTTGTCAAGGATACGCCTAGAAATACCCCACAATGTCCCCGGTTTTGGGTGTTTTTGGATCGGATATCGTAGAAAATTTAAAACTCTCCAGTCCCTGCTCACTTATGCTGCGTCCTGCTAGGTGTCGGCCTTATTCTAGCCTAAAACCCGACATCGCAGGAGTTTAAAGGCCGGGCCGACACCACTAGTGATCCACCTATAACAGTAGGAAATTAGGGTAAAAATTTCTTCTCCTTCGTCCTCCTCTTAATCACCCCCTCACTACTCGCAGAGTCTCCGACGTGCCTTAGCTACAAATTTTGGTTGGTTCTTATGAAGGCACTTTTCGGACCTAAAGCTGAAGGCTGAACTCCTTGCACGCTTATGAGGCCCCGCAGGTGGAGCCATGAGAAGGCCTCAATAGTTGGGGGGAAGATCTGTCTTGGGTTCTGCCCGCTTGTTTATCCGGGTTGCAGGCTCATTCCTCGTGTGTTTTATTTGCTTCTCTGCCCCTCATTTAAGCCTTATAATATTATGGAATATATCCTTGGCACCACCGCTCAATTGTCACCCAACTTTCGATTTCTACCCTAAAGATTTGCCCAACATTTCGCTCTCTCGGGTGTTTCGTCGCCCCAGATAATCTACTCAGGGTTTTGGCCGATCTGTACAATGGGGGGTAACTGTAAGACAAAATCCCGAAATTAAATGAGCCCAACTTTGCCATACATAGCAAAGGAGATAACATAGTGAGACACAATGGGGCAGCCCGGGGCGGGAGGGCAGGCCAACTGCCCGCACGAGAGCACCAGTACAAGTACGCTTCCTATTAAGACCGGAAGCTGGAATAACGGTTAGAAAATCTGATATGCTATACCCACCGAAAACGCCCCATGTACATATCACATGGGATCGGTTGCTTCCTAGGGTAGGTAGCCAGCTGATGGATAGAACGCCGGGACACCGTTTCATTTCTTTGGCCGTTGGCGGGGTTCCAGAGTGAGGTTGGTTTGGGAGAGTTATGGTTTATACGGTGCTCAAATACAAGTGCTATTCAATGGTTGTGTGGAGATTGACAGAGCCCTCAATATTCGAGCACACCGTAGGCAGCTATAGTCTGGTTAGGTTAGGGCTAACCTTGTTGGTATTTTATAGAGGGCCGAAGATCAGCGATGAAGATTTACAGTTAGTTTTTCGAATAAGATGTTTGAAGATAGCATTGCTACTGTGCTACGAAAATACCAGATAGGAGGAGAGTGGTGTTCAAACTTTCTTACAGCAGACCCCGCTTGGGATAGTAGGGATCTGTTTCCTTGGGGCAGACGGCGCTAGAGGGAGTTCTTATATCGAGGGAGGGCAAACCTGTCAGCATCTATTAGGTAGCATTGAAAGGGATGGAAAGGGACAGAGAGCTTCTCCTGGTCTCTGCCATCTCAGAGAATCCGTTTTTAGTATCTGACCCTCTAGTTACGATAGGCAGAAATTCTTTCGAATGCTTTACTTATACTAAAAGGGCCGAAACCTATTGTTACATCCAATTACAAGTCCTAGAGAGACAGTGGTGTATCATCTGGAATGCTTAGAGCAAAGGGAGATATAGTAGAGCTGTCTTAGTGTACATGCTTTATACGCTTTGCATCTACCCATTCCTATTGTAATTTATTGTTCAAGAAATTTCCAATGCTGAGAGTTCAAGACAACCACCAAGCAGCGTTGCAACTTACAGTGATAACCAATAGTTTCTCGCCACCAAGTGCCCAAGGTATCGACCCCCCCGGTGCTGTCTGCAATCTTTAAACCAAACTCCTGCAACCCCCTCACAACACCTGCATACCGGTAGTCTATCTGGCTAGGCAGGATATGCCCCTATCCTGAACGATTGGCCCGGCCACACCACTCCCCCACTCCTCCTGACGTAGGCTACCTATCCACTAACTTTCTCCCCCAACTAACCCCCACGCACTCTGCTCTTAACCAATCGGCTATAGTTTTGAATGATCTGGTACGTTACCGTACTTTACACGATTGATACCATACGGAAAATTACTGTAAATTACACTAGGGAGATAAAATACCAGAAAACGGGCTCTCCCACCCTAAATTCCGAGGTTAGGAAATTCCTTCTTCCTATGTGTTTAGGTTGAAGTAATCTAACCTGCAAAATATCAGCTAGGCTAGGGATTCTTGGAAATTACATGAGTATCACACTAAGATCCAAGGTCATGATCTGAAGCTTTATGGCGGTCGGCAAACGGCACCTGGTAAGTTTACTTTACCTTACCATTCTAGCCCTACAATCGTCAGAGTGATACTCCGTGACCAAAGGCACTTGTTGTTGCCCTGCTGGGGGCTTCGAACCCCCTTAACCTTGATTAAGGTTCAACTTATGGCACCGCTCGGGGCTATAGATGACTAGCCAGCTGTGGAATACGAAAGTTTGTCCCCAATCTACAGCCACTCAGCAGAAGTCTTTGTGAGACATATCCCTTATTAGTCATGCACCCTCACCAAAAGAGAAATCATTGAGTTGTAATTGTGCCACAACCAGCCACATCGCCCCGCTTTCTTCAGCTCAGGCCGCAGAATGATCACAAACTCCCCTTGCTTCCCTACAAATCATTGCACCATTTCTACACTCAACCAGCATTTTTGATAGAATACCATGTCCCAAACTTCACATATGCAACCGGTCAGCATCGGCGACGGCAATGTCCACTGCGGCAACATAACAGGTAGTTTCAACACCTTCTATCAGTCCGGCGAGGACGCACAGATCATGCGTTGGCTTTCTCCACTAGAGCCAAATAACAGACACCAAGGAGTGCGCACCGACCGGCTTGATGGCGTAGGGAATTGGTTTCTGGAAACGAACGAGTTTCGGGAGTGGAGGGGTAGTGAGGGTGGAACCGATAAGGCTCTCTTGTTTTGCTCCGGGAATCCGGGAGTGGGCAAGACATATCTAAGGTAAGAGGCGGGATTCTTTTAAAGAAGCGAATACCACTAACAGCCAGAAACGCTAGCTCCCTGGTGATCGACAGCCTGTGCGATCAGGCGGGGGAGGACAATATCGCGGTTGCAGGCTTATACTGCGACTCCCTTTCCCAACAAGAACAGACAATCAACAACGTCGTGGGAGCTATTCTGAAGCAGCCAGTAGGCAGAGGGGGTATCACGGAGGATCTACGGGAGGCATTTCGAAAAGGGAAAAAGGAGTTCGGTGGTAGAGGGCCGCGACATGCAGATTTGATGAGGATGTTGAGGGTTACTATTGCTTCGCTACCCCGAGTTTTCATCTGTATTGATGCGTTAGACGAATGTCTACCGAAGTGCTTGCCGGAGCTTTTCGAGTCTCTGAGAGATCTTGTTCGAGAGTCCCCTAGCGTGAGAATATTCCTCACCGGGAGGCCCCATGTCAGGGAAGATATTCAAAGATATTTCGCTAAGGCGGTTGTGATACCCATCAGTCCTAACATTGATGATATCCAGAATTATCTGGAGATGAGGTTAGATAGGGATGCTGAGCCAGAGGCGATGAGCAATGACTTACGGGCGGCTATTGTAAGAGTCAGCCTGGAAAGAATATCTGATATGTGCGTGGGACCATTTCGCATTTCCACTCCGCCAATGATGTATACTTACCAACGATTGCATGTAGATTCCTCCTTGTTTCGCTCAATATCGACGCTATTCTAGGAGAGGTGACAATTCGCCAGAGAAGAAAGAAACTTGAAGAAATGACACAAGGCAATGGATTGGGTGATGCCTACACGGCAACTCTAATGCGACTGAAAGCGCAGAAGGGATATAAATCAGTACTTGGCCTGAAGGTCCTGATGTGGGTGCTATATTCGGAACGGCCGTTACGAGCCCAGGAGCTCTGTCATGCCTTGGGAGTCGAGATAGGATCTTCGGATCTGGATCCGGAAAATGTCCCCGCCTTACGGACACTCCTGGTATCTTGTCTGGGCCTTGTCACGGTCGAGGAATCTTCGTCCACAGTCCGACTGGTGCACTTCACTCTTCAGGAGCATCTCTCAAGCGATCCGACCCTATTCCATAACCCTCACTCGGCGGTTGCCGAGGTTTGCTTGACATACCTCAATTTTGAATGTATCAGGGATCTTTCACCAACTTTTTACTCGGCCCCCGCAACGACACCTCTTCTAGGATATGCTTCTCTTTACTGGGGGAGGCATACGAGAAGGGGGATGACGGAAAGTGTCAAAATGCTTGCACTGAGGCTTCTCGATAGATTTGATGAGCATATATCTACTCAACTACTACTGTTGCACTATAATCGAGATAGAGGCGGGGGCCCGTACTTTGTCGGAGCGGGAGGACCTACGAGATTTACAGGACTTCACGGAGTAGCATTTCTCGGGATTGCGGGGATAGTGTCTACTGTATTAGAGATGAAGGAATGGGATGTTAATGCATACGATTGCATGGGGATGACGGCTCTCACCTGGGCAGCTGGAAGAGGGTACGAGGAGGCCGTAAAGATGCTTTTGGAACGAGAGGGCGTCGATCCCGACCAGGCAGACACCTTTTATGGCCGGACACCACTCTCGTGGGCGGCTGGGAAAGGGCATGGGGGAGTAGTAAAGATGCTTTTGGGGCGAGGAGGCATCAATCCCGACCAGGCAGACACCTTTTATGGCCAAACCCCACTCTCGTTGGCGGCTAAGGGTGGACATGAGGGTATAGTAAAGATGCTTTTAGGACGAGTGGATGTCAATCCCAACCGGGCAGACGCAAAATATGGCCGGACATCACTCTCGTGGGCAGCCGAAGGCGGGCATGAGGGTGTAGTAACGATGCTTTTGGGACGAGAGGATGTCAATCCCAACCGGGCAGACACTTTTTATGGCCAAACCCCACTCTCGTTGGCGGCTGAGGGCGGGTATGAGGGCGTAGTAAAGATGCTTTTAGGGAGAGAGGATGTCAATCCCAACCAGGTAGACACAAAATATGGCCGGACATCACTCTCGTGGGCAGCTGAGTGCGGGCATGAAGGTGTAGTAAAGATGCTTTTGGGACAAAAGGATGTCAACCCCAACCAGGGAGACACAAAATACGGCCGGACACCACTCTCGCGGGCGGCTGAAAAAGGGCATGAGGGAATAGTAAAGATGCTTTTAGGGCGAGAGGACGTCAATCCCAACCAGGCAGACACAAAATACGGCCGGACATCAATCTCATGGGCGGCCGAAAAAGGGCATGAGGGGGTAGTAAGGATTCTTTTGGGGAGGGAGGACGTCAACCCCAACCAGGCAGACACAGAATATGGCCGGACGCCACTCTCGTGGGCGGCTGAAGGAGGGCATGAGAGGGTGGTAAAGATGCTTTTGGGGCGGGGGGACGTCAATCCCAACCAGGCAGACACCGAATATGGCCGGACATCACTCTGGTGGGCGGCTAAGATAGGGCATGAGGGAATAGTAAAGATGCTTTTGGGGCGAGCGGAGGTCAATCCCAACCAGGGAGACACAAAATATGGCCGGACACCACTCTCGTGGGCGGCTGAAAGGGGATATGAGGAGGTACTAAAGATGCTTTTAGGGCGAGCGGAGGTCAAACCCAACCAGGGAGACACAAAATATGGCTCGACACCACTCTTGTGGGCGGCTGAGAAGGGACATGAGGAGGTACTAAAGATGCTTTTAGGGCGAGCGGAGGTCAAACCCAACCAGGGAGACACAAAATATGGCTGGACACCACTCTCGTGGGCGGCTCGGAAAGGGCATGAAGGGGTGGTAAAGATTCTTTTGGGGCGAGAGGACGTCAATCCCAACCAGACAGACACCGAATATGGCTCGACACCACTCTTGTGGGCGGCTGAAGGCGGGCATGAGGGAATAGTAAAGATGCTTTTGGGCGAGAGGATGCCAACCTCGACTATGCAGACACAAATATAGTTAGACACTACCCCCGTAGGCCTCCTACCGTTTGCATACCGGGGTAGTATAGATGCCCCAGGAACAGAAAGTTGTCCGCACTGCCACAGCAGATAATCAGCACTAAACCCCACTGTCGTTGACTCTCTAAAAGATATGCTGGAGTTGTGAGGATTCCGTTAGAATGAGGCAATGCCAGTTCCGACACAGCAAGTCGCAATATCCCGACATCCCTCCCACCGTGTTCTATTCATGAGGGCTAGTGCGTGGCAGAGATACAATTCTGCACTGATCACCTGGGCACCGACATCAGAGACCTCAACAGTCAACCTGCGCTCCTATTGCCAGACCATGAGGAGAAGCCTAGAGTATTGGACCTCAAGAGTTCTGTCTCTAAGCCCACAGATAGGGACTTCTCATCAACCGCACGACCCTAACTCTTCCTACTCCCTTCTCTTAACCCCTAAAGCTCTAGTCCCCTCTACGGAAAGCCGACACCATCCTAACACCCAACCAATCTTCTCATCCACCAGTGTTTTATCACCCCTTTCCTATTTTTGCCTCTCAGCCTCTTTCCCTTACATCTTTCCTTCTTCGTCACTAGGTATATTCTCCATCAACAAATACTTTCAGAGTGAAGGATTTATGTAGGCGAGGCCTCCGTAGATTTAGATGTCAATATACTTTGATAAGGGCGTTTTTCTGGTTTCTGGGGGCTATTCGCCATTTATCACCTCTTTTTTTATTCCCCCTCTTCCTTACCTTTCCCCTCCATTGAAGACCTAGTTAGACTTGGTCCTATTGCGTCTTCCCCGTTCTCCATTCCTATTATTCATTATACTAGCATCTATCTTGGATTTTGTGAATAGTGGTATATAGTGCAATACGGCCTATTACGGGCAATTGGGTAAAGTGAGGAATAGATGGTAGACTGGAAGACACCCGCCCTAGATTCGCAAGCAGCTGGCCTATCTCCTTCGCGTAATCCCTCCCACTATTATTAAGCTATTCCAAGTGTCCCCTCTACAGACTATCATACTCCGATACTGGTTCTGAGAAATGCTATCAAAGCAGGTCCCAAATCATCAAACTACAACCCTAACCCCAACGTACTAGATATTCTTTTCATGCTGGCGAATGGCCCGGTGGTATGAACAAGATGGCGAAGGCGGTGCTTTTGTGGTGTGGGCTAGTTAAGCTAGATTCTATAAATGTACAAGATTGTGAGTTGACTTGCCCTAGTGGGAATATTTGTGGGATATGATAATTGGTGCAACCCCTATAGAAATATTACGAAAACACCAACCACCTGAGTATAATCTATAAGTTCTTCACTGATAGCTAGGTTTAGATTTCCAGCGGTTTCTTTAACCATTTGACATTATCTTACGGCGGCAGAAGACTATATATAACAGGCGAAAAAGGCTCAAAGTCATCGTTTGGGTTAGGGAATGACACGTGATGGGATATTGGAGCAGATCAAGGATCAATTGGGAGGTGCTGAAACTACATCAACCAAGATTAATTGCGAAATAATTCCTTTGATATGGCTAGTGTTGAGCGATCGATCAATGTAGAATAGACATGCTATCAAAACCCATGCAGACAGGGCTCTGAGAAGCTCTGCTGATCAGGCCCATTTGGCCAGCTCAACTCTTCTCCATTTCTTCTTCTTAGGAAAATTCTTCTTAGGAAAGCCCGCCAACAAAGCCTCCCTCCGAGTGAGATTCCGTGATTCCCTTGGGATCTGGGGCCAAGTGCTGGTTTTTAACATAATATTTTGTAAATAAAATAATAAAAATAAAAATAAAAATAAAATAACATCAGTTGATACCTTGTACTACCCTCCTTTGCTCCCAATCCTGTAGCCCTGCTATTTGGTATTGATCCATTGATAATAAGAAACCTCCTAGGCCTCATTGTGCTGAAAAGACTAAAGAGATATCTCCATAAGGCTACCGGAAATTGCACAAGAGCTATCCAGGGCACTCGAGTTTTTTTCTTCAATTCGTTTAGTTTCTTAAGCGTATTGCAAATCACGATAGTTATCAGAAGGAATGTTCTTGCTGATTCTAACAAGATTCTAGCAAAGTAGGGGCCATATTTCCCCACCATTATTGATCTAATTAAGCAGTGTGCTGTGCTCCGGTCAGTAGTTGCTTTTACTCCTACCAGCGTTACCACCAACATTTCCAAGTCCAGGACAAACCTCTCAAAACCCGGAATCTAGCTGGAAAGGGGTGGTTCTATTCAGGTGGTGAGTGGTCCTACAGAGGGGCATGCAATCGTCTCTTCACTTACTCTACTAGTGGTCTCTACTAGTGAACTGACCCAAATAGGATGATAAACGTCGACTCTTAACTTAACCCCTCACCTATCTTGTAAAAGAAAGGAACAACTACGATTGATATATACACAGTATTGATGCTTGTATGTAGTAACGCATCTGCTCCTTCGATTCAAGAGGTATCACCTAGTGCCCACCCCTCTTGGTAGTTCATTGGAGTTGTCTCGGAAAATCACTCTTCTACTTGATGCTGAGACTTGTTGAGGTCCTTATCCTGAGAATGCCTTCCCGGATGATCTATCGAGTGATTTATTCAAAGGCGCAACTTTGGCCTAGAAGAGCACAGCATCTGTCACAAGCAACACTGGCCATATTGCGATCTCCGGATGCCTTCACTATGCCTTATCATTCCCAACTTCACCACTCCCCATCTCCCTATCTATCAACTATGTTTAATTATTTTATTACCTTTCCACTGGTCCCGTAAACACGCAGACAAGGTTAGCCATACGATGCAACATGCCGCCCACGAGCTATTTACCCTAAAGCATCGCAAGAATCTAGAAAAGCCCCCTGGCAAGATTGGGATTACCAAATTAGAGGCCACTTAAGCCTATGAGAGAGAGCTAGAACACCTCACCTAAGGTTTTCAAGCGTGAGTGTCCTGAAAGAATTTGAAGAAGCTTCCATGGAATGCTTGTTTTTCCATAATTACCACATCTTTCCGCTCTTATTTTTCTTTTCGAATATGCTGCTCCCGTTTCTTTAGTCTCAGCGTATTAAAAATGTAGTAACCATGATAGCTTGACATCCTAGTTTGAAGACCATGTATATGGTGGTGTGAAGGGAGCACTTAAAGCTAATTTAGGTGCACTACCGCCCGATATTATGTTTCCCATCTCTCTGGCTCGAGCGTTCGGAACAAGGCTAGAAGCCTCAAGGCCGATCCTTCACGCCCGCCTCTAGAGACAGCGAGCCTAGATATCGGGCCAGGCAAAGGGCCTAGAGGGTCTCTTGGCTGGTTACGTTAGCTATGAGGAAAATACAAAGTTAGGTTCTTCGTAGTCTCCACTTCAGAAAAGAAAGATGGTTGATTGCTAATGAAAAACTGAAGCCTGCAAAGCGAGTGGGGCGTGGTAGAGAGGTCCGGTTACCTCGGATCTATCGGGTTCCGGACTTGAACCTGCACCGTAGGCCAACGCTGTTTCTCTAATCATCATGTCTAACTCAGTTCTCCGGACCTTGTGATCACACGCCTATAACCTCTGGGTTTTCCCTAGAGTTAAAAATTCTGCTATCACACCGGTGTGCTCGCAGGAAGCCTCGAGAATATTTCCCAAGCCCCCGATGACCACGAAGCCAACCCCTCTAAGCGGCGGGGAGCTATGCTGTCGACTTTTGACCCTCTGCAAGGATCTTAGTGCCGAATAGTACTGTAGTAGTCTTATACTCTACGAGTACTCTAAGGGCCAACGGAATGGAAACGTTAAGAGACCGTTTGGCAAAAACGGAGGGGGGACAGTTCAGTTTGGTGACCACTTCACCTGTAGAAACGCTTGTTTCAGGGTTTTGGAACGGAAGAGAAACCGTTATTTGTATGGGGCAGCGGAACGGAACCGTTGTATCCAAACAGGCTCTAAAATATTATGAGGCGTTATGGGAACCTGGTAAACATGGTACAGGCACCGGTAGCAAGGGGTCCCGAAGGCGCTATACAAATTCAATATTGCTCCGGCATTCAAGCCAGCCGCTAATAAATACAGAGTGGCATCCCTCTACTCGGATCTCCACATTCCGGATATCTTGCTGTCGTGTATGAGCCTCTGTGAGTGTCAAAGTTGTTTACACTAAAGGCCGAGGTGTGGTCTAGAACCACTGTCTACAGGGGACATATTCTCGGGACTCCGGCAACCCGTGACAGCCGAGAGAGACCAGATATCGGGGGCTCGCGAAAAATATATGTGCCCCAGGCGTGCCTAAGAAAAATGCCCCTATGTCTCGCACGTTCTTGAGTGGTCCTCCTAACTCCGACAACTTGGTTTTCTCAGCACAATGAGGCCATCGATAGAGGAGTTTGATAGCCTAGAAATAACCCATAGGAAACTATAGTTTCCTCTTGGAACCCCCTCCGAGACACCCAGAAATACCTGTACCACTGTCTTCCCCAAAACTCCAGTGGACAACGACAATTTTCACAGACCGCAGCAAGTGAAAAAAGGACAATTACCGCGGAGTAAGTCACTATAAGTCGCAGGGTGCGGAAGAACAATTCCAGGAACAAGGAAGGAACTAAGAAGTGGCCACACCGCGGCCCAAAAATCAAGATATGTTCCTGACCAAGTCTTCCCCAACGTATTTCGTGGAATCCGGCCCTCCCGCCCCCACTTTTGAGCAGATAAGAACTCCAGTGGTGCCTTGGCTATCTTTCAATACCAAAAGCCTCCATTCATCCAACACCAAGTCAACGACCATCACCACACTCAACAACTAGCGCCATACGCAAATACTGCTCCTATTGGGGAGAAGTTAATGAAGACTCGTACATATATGTCAGCCCTCGCAGGTGGGCTACTTGTTCTGAGCAAAAACACTGGGGCATATCTTGCATCGTCGCTCAGATAAACACAGACCTCTTGCCATATATTTATTTAATCTCTATCCCCGGGTACTCGCCCAAGGCATGGCATGTCTATAATAGATCACTTGTGCTGCCTGGCCCCGTTGCTGTGTTCCAAAAATCGTTTTTGTACTATACTTTCAGTCACTCATTCAGCCCCAATTAATTACCGGCGGTGGGAGTGTCTAGCTGCTTGCATGCATAATTTCAGGGTCATTAATAAAAGGGAACATGGAAATATGGGTTCTAACCCTGAGAGAGGGGGCAGAGAGCTGGCGAGTTATCTATAAGTTAGCTTCAAGTTTAGTATCTTAGGGTGAGAAACGTATAGCACTACGCATAGCTTTCCGCGGTGATCCATGCATTTACTTTTTTCTTACTCCACACGCTCCTGGATCTAGAGGTTTCAACTATTGGTATATTCCACTAGTATAGTACTATAGGCCTAGAGGTGGTTTCATCAATGCGCGGTTCGCAGTAAAGTTAGGAGGAAATGATTGACGCTCCACCACCTGAATCTTTCTCTGTACTCGTAGAGGTAGGAGAGTCTCGTAGCTAGACATAGAACCTTGGCCCCAAAAGTTATAAGCACCGTTACACATGAACCGCCCTTTTCTCGGTGCCCACTGCAGGTAATAATCTCTCGAAAATAGGGGTTGCTAAAATATATCATATTCATACAGCAAAAAGTAGGTGTTCGCCCACAACCCTTATTTTCGGGCACGAAGCCGTGGGCTAAAATCGACCCCCATCACTCCAATCCTAGCAACTACGAACGAGGCCTCACAACAAACTTTTTGGAGAAAAAAAACTCAAGCAGCTATCATACCTAAAATCGCATCCTCTTTAATTCTATTGAGTGCATTTTTTGATAAAGTGAGGGTTGGTTAAGAGCGCAAGTGGGGCATTTTGAAAATGGAAAAGAAAAGAAAGAAAAGGTCATTTCCGAGGGGAAAAAGTGAACCAGAGGATCGGCTTTTGGTGCCCGGCATTTTCGTTACTTGCTATTTTCAAGGAAGAGGACGCTATAGCAACTCCCTAAACATACTGTACTTGTACCGGTATTGTCTCGAGTTTTCGCTCAGACAAGGCGGGCGTGGCTCAAGGTTCTGTAGTGCCAGGCATCTGGAATAAACATCGTAATCAGCCAAGGTCGATAAAAATTAATAACAGACGAGGACAACTCTCCAACTGTTTTTTTCTTAGCTATGTATTAGGTAAGGGGTACAGTTTTGTATGAAGACGCGCAAATAAAGTTCTTAGGGCATGGCATTCGAATGATCACCATGCCGGGCTCTCAATTGAGTGCTTACCACCCAATCAACCGCATTACCCCAGACACCTGAAACCAACCCCGCTTGCCCAGGCACTGGCACAGCCTCTTGCCTGGTGCTCAACTTTAAGGGTGCGTCTGGTTGCAAAAAACAAAAAAACATACCGTAGTCGATACAAGTAGCATTGAAGGAGAATGATTCTTCGGCAGCTCTATCGAGTGGTTCCCTCAGTTATTACATTTTCCTTGAGATGTTCTGTGTTAATTTTGACTAGCAGATTTACAGGTCGGTTTCTGATCCCCGGTACCATGCCGGTACAGTACACGTAGAACAGTTAGCAAAAACCTGTCTTGGCGAACCCCCTCATACCCGGAGGCAATAGGTAACGGACCTTCTACATCCAGTACCGTATAATACTTGCTAGGCTTTCAAGTAGACCTTCCTTACCCTTAAAGAATCGATATCTGCTACTCAAGTATAGACAATTCAAAAATAGGAACCTTATGGCGATTGCTAAGATAGGTATTTAATTAGAACAGAGAGGTGCCGTAAATTGGATGAGTCCTCAGTGAGGCGGCATCTTCAGCGAAGCCTGTCAAATATTGGCAAGTGGCTCTGATCGATTCGTATGATACTGAACTCGAATGCCAAGCCGTACCAAGTCTGGAAAAGGATGCTTCCTCCTTGAGGCTCCCCCAGTCTCGCGGACCTCTCCCCGGGGTAGTTTCCGGTTTCCAACCCCTGCTTTCCGATTTTTTTCTACCGCCGCCTGTATTTTATGAAAATAATTATCCAGATGGTGGACATCCTGAAAACTCGATGCCAGCATCCTCTCTCTCTTATTGACCAGTATCCTAGGGACTTATGATGGTGATGCTCCGAAGAGGAAAAAAATACACCTAGGCCGTTGGAGAAAGTAATGATGAAACATTGTTACTTACCCAGCTTTTCAAAAAGTTCGTAAAAGTGTGATGCCTGCTCCATTTTTATTAGTCCATCCAGACAAAGCTCAGGATATTTTGTCCGGTAGGTAGAATACCAGTGCGGGTACTCAGACACCAAAAAGTAGTGCCTCGTCATATTTGCACCCGCGTTCACTCTTCTCAAAATGCACCGCTCACTGTTCTCGGCCAATTCTCACTTATCAAAAAAAGTGAATCGATGGAATTAAAGAAGAGCACTGTGGAGAGCTTTTCTCTAAAGCCTTCCTTGCCGTCGAGGCCGTTCGTTGCAGGACTCGGCGCCCGGCAGTGTACGAGTACGGATACGGAAATGAGAAAGTAGAGATTTCACATGCTTCCCTTCCGTACTCGAGTACACTTGTTGTTTTAGGCCCGGTTCTTTATCGAGTTTACACGTTTCGTGTGGGAGGGCGATAGCATGATCTCTCACTCGGAGGGGGAAAGGGAGAAAAGATTCTTATCATAATGATGCAGTTCTCTCCAAGTGCCAGTAGAGCAAGAAGCCCTAAATTTCCGCAACCCCCCTTGGTCTATCAAAACCCGTGTCGCGCGGGCATGTGATCATGGATCTAGGATTGTCAAGCGAGAACGCGATCGGGGAAAATCTCCATCCGGACTTTGAAGAAGAAGATTGTCGACCTCAGCTCATTTTCACATAGGCCAGGTCTAAGGGCCACCGACCACCGGTACCGGTAGTTGATAAAGTACGGCACTGGTGCTGTACTCGTACTGTACTCGAGTACGGTACGGTATGCAGGTTATCTGCTGCAATGAGCAGATCGGGATGGGAGAACCCTGTACTCGTACTGTGCAGTGCCTGTCCACAATCCTTTTCCCCCCTTCCTTTTCCAGCGTAGGCTAGTTAGGGGGAGGGCCGAGAGAGAGGGAGAAAAGAAGGGATTCCCATGCTGGTCGTTATTTGATCAATAAGGATGATATAACTGCGGAACCCTTGTGTTTTGGGGGGTCCACATGACATCACCTCTTGATTAATTCTCACTTCGCGTTTTCTCCTTTCCTTACTTTCTATAAAATATGGCTTGTCCCCGAACCTCACGGTAGAAAAGACCGTCGGTATTTGCTACATTATTCAGCGTGTTTAGACCAATACGTAGTCAGCCACCTGGAGACCTTTCTCCGACTTCCCTCACTTCGACAGACACAACCTCTACCATGCCTGCCTCAGAAACAGGGATCTTAGGTCATGATACCAGATTCACCGCTTTTAAAGCTATAGCACCTCACCTACCAAATCTCCTCCTCAAGTCGACAGCACATTTCCTCTCGCTAACCCCACAGTCTCAGTGTTGGGATCTGCGGACTACCCTTACCGTCGAGTTTTTGCGGGGCCGCCTCGCCAAGACTGCCAACACAACCATCGAAACGCTTCAAAGCTCGTCTGCTAAGCAACAAAAAGTTGATCCGGACACTTGGAAGGTGGATGTACAGATTCCAGTTGATGGTGCGGATGGGGAGTCGGCTGAGAGCCTTGTGCGAAAAGTTATTGAGGAGCTCGGAGATGTGGGTATTGGACAGTACGTGCCCAAAGTGGGGGCTGAGAGTTTAACCGGGGAGTGGATTGGTAACAGGAAAACCACTCCCGGGGGGGGACGAGATGAGGCAGCCGAACGGCAGAGAGAGAACTTGAGCGAAGAGGAAAAATATGATGGCTTGATGAAAGAGGTGGAGGGCGGGGAGGGCAGTGGGGTTGTGTTGTGGTTACATGGAGGCATGTTTTTTTATTTTATTTTTACAATTGGCTTGAGCAAGACGGTATGGTGCTAACCGACTTTTAGGAGGATATTAGTAAAACCCCTCACCACTTCCTCTAGTATTCTTTGGCTTACTGATATTGATATAGCTTCTGTGATCCTGTTACCCACCGAGCCCTTGCACGTCAAGTAGCGGAAGCTACTCAAGGTTTGTTCCATCGAACAATCTGGATGACCACTCGCTAATTTCTAGGCCGTGTATTCCTTCCGCGATACCGCCTAGCCCCGCAAAAACCTTTTCCAGCGGCCCTAATCGACGCCTTGATAAGCTATTTATATTTTCTATATCCTCCGCCAGGTGCCTTACACTCCCCAGTACCCGCCTCTAAGATTGTCATTGCTGGTGACTCCGCTGGAGGTGGGCTAGCTTTCGCATTTTTACAGCTTCTGCTGCACTTAAACCGTAAACCGGGGCCCGCCCCTGAAGGTGAGGATGAGGGCTTCTCGCCGGTATCTTCACGGACAAATTCTAGCATTCTTTGGCAATCATCCCAAAGACCTGTCCCTCTACCAGGGGGAATAGTGGCATCGAGTGCCTGGGTAGACATTAGTCGATGCCTCGGTGAGATCCGGTTGCCAAATGGGAGTAGAGGAAGTGAGGAGGCATGCCATGAATGGGACTTTCTGCCTACACCTGACCAATACCGATATATAAGATACCTTCCGTCCCCAGCTTGGCCGGAAAATCCAGGGAGGACACATGTATGTTCCCTTACTATCATTTCTCGAAGGGATAGAGCACTAATCTAGACAGCTTTATGCCCCGGATGAGCTAATTACTCATCCACTTGTTTCTCCAATTGCTGCTGAATCGTGGCATGGATCCCCGCCAATCTGGATGTGTGTTGGGGATGAGTGTCTCCGGGACGCAAATTGTGGGCTCTTTCTCCCATTTATCAACATCTCTGGTACTAATGATTGCAGTGTTCCTTGCCCACCGACTTTTAACATCTAATGTCTGCGTTCGCTTCTTGAAGTACACCAACATGCCACACTGCTTCCAGTTGGTAATCCCACACCTTGAGCTCTCGAGAAATTGCTATGCAAATATTGGCGAGTTTATCAAAGCTATTTTCACCGGTGGGAGTGTCAAGGTTGGTCAAACGAGAATTGATCCAAAAGGGAACTCCACAGGAGAAGTTCCTGATGACGAACTAAGCTTGGGTGGACTTAAACTGGAGGACGTTGCTGCGTTAATGAGGAACGAGATAAAGCTTTGGATGGAGCATGCGCAGAGGGAGAAAGAAATTAAAGAGTTAGCGAGAGCGTAGACCTATATTGGATTGTAAGCCATAGTAGCGGGGTAGGAGTACGGATAAATATTTCGGGTGGATAAATGTGTTTTTGGCGATAGTTTTTTGTATGCGTTTAGTGAGGTCGTGTTATTTGAGATATCATAGGTGGTCACTCGGGTTGTGAAATTGATTTTGTGATTGTGGGCGGCGTGGAATCTGAAATAGTTACTTGCCGGAGTTTGTGCATTTGCAGTTTCCTTGCCACGGCCGCCAGGTTTGTCTTTCTCGTGGCACGTTTGCTTCCTCTTCCTTTGATAATATTACACATCGCACTCATCCTTCATCCTCCCTTTTTCTCGCTGTTTATCGTAGTTCTATACAAGTATCAAAGCCTTCTCCACTACACTCAATTGGTTAATTATTCCTCTTTCGCATATATAATAGCCCAAACAATTCAAATTCGATATCATCAGTGCGCAGACTAATTGGAGCCCGGAATAATCCTTCTTTGGCCAAAACTAGGTATCGACCTCTTCCCGCTATGGCACTAGGTTACGTTCTCGGGTTGATCTCTAGGAGCCACCCCAGGCAACTTCGGCCCTCTCATTCCCGGGATCGATCTAGCACCCCCCTCCTTATTCGTCCTAAAAAAAAATCAAGTATTAAACTTCGAGGGCTAAATCACAAACTTACGCTCCAGAAAACAGCTGATACATAACCCCCCGTTCTAATAGATGTGTCTCTTCGGCGCTTCCCAGACTCCTCCACGTCGACGACTTCGTGAAGCATGCACTGACAAGACTTGTCTCCTCCGCAATATGTGCACCTCTCTCAAGAGCCTTCTCCGGAGGCCCCTCAGTCACCTTGGAGAAGAGTCCGCTGAGTTGTTTATGCCTAGTAGTTAGCGTCTCACTGATAGTAACGATATGAATAACACTCGACCCCACCCCTCCCAATCATTCTTGACAAGCACTTGGAAGAAAAAAGCGTAGAAACTAACCCAGATCTAGTATATAAGCGAAGGTCTAATCCTCACCCTCTTCCTCAAGATCTAGATAGTGCACTGGGGCCTAGTGGTAACTCCTATACCTACCGCCTAACCTTGGGTAGCCACGATTATCGTTTTTTTTTTAGGAGATCCGCGGTATATATGATTTCAGGCACCCAACAAGCAAAACCTAGGGTACCGGTATAGCCATTGAATGTAATGGGAAGGATCCCTGGTAGATGAAAATACAAAGCAAAACACAAACAAAATAAAATAAAATCAGTATTATACTGTACATACCAAAATTAATACTATCCAAATAGGTAAAACATCAAAAGTGAAAACTCGAAAAATATTATATATCATATCACTTATGAGAAACTTCCTTGAATAATCATCTCCCCGCGAGAAGTCATGCATAGCTGAACTTGAGAACCCCCTTTGTAAATGCAAAAAACTTCCCCATAGACAAAAGGAAAATTGATATGATTCAAGGAGGGAATAAATGAAACCCAACTCTTCATCAGTTCCCATCCTTGCCTCTTACCACCCGAAATTGAAGACGTAGGTGAAATAGCAGCGGTTGACGGATTATGGCATTTATATACTCGTATATGTACTCGTGGCGACCCATCTGCCTCCACATTACCACATCAACTTGTGGTAAGAGAAACAGGTCTCAGTATCATACGGGGAAGCTTCCCTCCAATAAATGCGTGATTTCGCTCTGCTCTTATCCCCTCCGGCCCCAGCCAAAGTAGGAAACCAGAATTTGCAGTCGCCCCCACCCCCCCCCCCAATCAGGGCTTTTTAAAGGAAGGAAAATAATTATAAAAAAAATGTTTCATTTTTGTTCTGCTACCCCGCCGATCGCCAACCCTACCCTTTCAGGTAGGGCCTAGAGTCGGATTCTACCACCTCGCAGCAGGTCTGAATTACGCTACACCCCCATTGAAGGGGGGCTAAGGTCTTCAGTCTCCCAGTTCGTGTAGGGCAGGACTGCCCACATCCCCTACGTGACGGATCGTTCGATAATAACTCATTTTGAGAGGAATCGAACTCCTGGGCTCCTGCTAATTGCGCAGAAGGTTATTAGTTTCTTGACATGTTAACCACTGCGCCAGCTAGGCATTTTCACATCATACCACCACCGGAACTAATACTTATCCAGATGTTTTTTGTTTTAGTTTTTTTACGCCCGACGTTAGACCTTCAACACGACAACACACAACTCCAGATACCTGCGGGCTCCATTTTTCTCCTTCTCGTAGAGTATATTTCCATTTTTCTCTTTGGCCACACGGCTTGCTAGGGAGGCATTATTGCTATCGTACCAGGTTTAGAGTTAGGACAATACGACGAAGGAAATCTAGCTTGACGGATTATCAGAGGATATGATCCGAATTTCGATGGTAGTTGTACAGTACGTAAGTAGATAGTTTGAGTGTCAACTCCCTATATTTCTAATATGTGGTGGTTTGACGGAATGCCGATTTACTCCCATCCTTGGTAATTACAGCCACTAGCACAATTACCTACACTGCTCTGATTTACCGTTCAGAACCCCGCCTTAAAATTCGGTGGTTTGTTTTTCTGAATATCAAGTTGTCTGAATACCGGAAGAGTTAAGATAGAAGAAAAATGTGCTAGGACTTTTGAATCATCCTTCTCCACTGGCAAGGGGAAAGCACCGGAATCTCCGCTCTCAATTGTGACACAGAGTAGAAGGGATTGCACTATATCTCACTAGGAGAGGTAACCACACCGCCTTAGCACATTTTTTTCTTCTCTTAGGGTTTTTTACTGTATCAAGTTGTGACGGGAATGCACAAGTAGTTGTGCGAAGCGGAGTCTTGATAGAGAGCAGAACTTTGGTAAAAACCCTCTTGCGAGTGCACTGTATATCAGTTTCATTGAGGATTTTTACCCTAGATTCCTAGGACCAAGCTGATAACTAGAGGTATGGGCCTTTGCCTCCCATGACCCAGCTTGTCGCATCTTAACTTAGGAAGCTTGATTTCTTTGATGTATATATATATATTTCCGCTGTGGCATGACAAATGCTCAATAGCCTAGGGAGATATTAGTGCTGTGATACCTCGAATCCCGACAATGATGTTGAATTTGTTGTAGTACTTCGACCGAGTGAATGGACGGGAGTTCGAGAGCAGGAGGCAGTTTTTAAGTCAAGGGGTATGACGTGATACATTGTCGAGAAAGGGTGATTCACTCTTAGTAATAGAACTAGAGCATTTAAGTTGTTCCGAGAAAGTCTGAACCTTGCAGATACTCCTTTAGTAGAGAGGTTGCTGGGTGGTGTCTGGCGAATGAGCAGGGATGAGTTGGAATGTTTCAGAGGCTATCTAGACTACTGGTACCCTAGGGGGAGAGAAAGAGTGGGTTGGTGGGTGACATACTGACCCGCTCGTGGGGCTGCTGCATATTTATATATAGAGTAATAGGAAATCTCGTGATACATCTTAAAACTGCGAGGGTACCCGGCGGTAGGTTTCTGAAAGCAGCGAACTTGCTCTGAGAAGGTTTTTTTATATAGAAGGCTAGGGGTCTTATGACGGAGTGTTCAAAAGGAGGCCCGAGAGATTGGTAGAGGCTAGTGTGACATGCCCAAGTAGGGTCTTTGTGCCCACGTGACTTACAAATGTGACGCCGAGTATAATACCGTATTATAATATATACAAGTACGAGTAATCCGGGGATTTCTATGCTATCTTCCCCAATCATTCCCCTCATTGCACCATGGACTGATCAAATACTCCAGGTACTATATGTGTGGGTGGGTATGGATAATGCGACCCAGACCTCACCAAACGTAGTATCTTCCTACCAAACTACCGGTATCATAGAGCCCTAGGAAGGAGCCGGTATTTAGTACTATAAACCGGGAGCTTACCTCTTGGGCGATAAACTACCGGTAGTCCTGTGAGAGGGGCATTCGGGAATGTTTAACCTTACCCGTGCCTGGAAGGGTCACGCGGATGGTCAAATGATTCTTGGATGACTTAAGATTCTGATCATGACCTTCTTCTCTGGCAGGAATAGTCAACCAGCTAGTTACATGCGGTTAGCAACAACTGTAGCTGTGACTTGCCCCCCTTTAGAGACCCATTTTCTCCCGAGCCACATCGAGAGGATTGGGACTTTGTTCACCAGTCCCCCGGCAAGAGGGGTTTTTGCAGAGTTTCACAACTCTTGTCTGCGCAGCCTATTTATGGGGTCTCTAGTCATTGTTTCAGAGCACAATCCTCCTCAAGCACTAGTTTTCGAGGGAGGAGGTATCGTGCTGTAGGGAGAAACGGTGGGTATATCAAGTCTACAGACCCGCTGTATGGTCTCCTACGGGATCTCTCGAAAACTCATCGTGCCGAATAATAGGGCATATTCGGCTCATACTTCGGGTGTCGTTGAGGTAGCGAGCTAGGGGTTGGTGGTGTCGGGATTAGTGATGTGGGGACCCTGATGTCCCGAGAGAGATCCAGCGTTACTGGGGTCAAAACCCCGGACCAGCTGTTTTGAAGTCACACCCAATCGGTGCAAGTGAGAATCGAACGTTTAGAAGAGATTTGCGTTATCCCTACAAACTCTTATGATTGGGCTACGCCCTCTATGTAGTGTTATCATGCTGTTCTTAGGATATAAGTATCATACTTGGTAGCCACTCCTGATTGCTATCGTCTCCACAAAAAACAAAAAAAAGCCTTTAGTTTACAGTTACCAATGAGTTCTTGTCGTTTAGCTTCATAATATTACGGAACTCATTTTCTACCCAAGGAGGAAACACCGCTACCTGGCGTACGGCCTCCACATCACGTCCCGAGAAGCAAACCACCCCACCCCCACCTACCCCACTGCACGATCTTAGCAATAAAAGAAATATGCCCCCCGCTCAGGTTTTCCGTCTAAAATGCACGGGTTTAACCAACCACTGTAATGGGTGCTGTACTGGATACAGAAAAGTTTGCCCTTCAAAAAGTAATCGAGGGGGGGAATCATAGAGAATTCAACATATAAAGTCGCTACTTTTGTTCCCTAACAACCACTCGACGCAAGTGTAGAGCCAACTAGTATAAGTGCCATAGCCAAATCAACTTGATTAGGTTGTCATTGCAGAAATCCCATACAAACTCACCGCCCTGGCAAGTGTCTTCGTGCTCTTCTCTTAGAACTCTGACACTCAGAATGACTAGTATTTTTTTTCTTCTTCACATAATAACCAAGTGCCCAATTATATGAACCTTTATTTCAAGTCGTTGCCATTTACAAAATCTCTGGGGTTTTCCGATATTATGGCAGTGAGCAAAATACCTTTTCGAGAATGAGCATTTTGTATGTATGGAAAAAACTAAGCGGGGGTGCTAGCTTCTTTTGTTGCCAAGATCGTACGAACCCGCGCACACCCCGCTTGTAGCTGCCGACGGGCCGGCCGGAGAGAAAATGACCCTTAGCAAACGAATAAACCACGACCACGGCGGTTAGAAGAAACCCGGACGGTTGTCCCTTCCAGCATTGTACAAAGAATTTCACACCGTACAGTACCGTGCCGTGCACTGTAGTGCTCAAGCCTTCTTCTGGTTGACCTTGGAACATTATCATCAGCCAAGATAGCGGCAGCGCAACAACCGCCTCAGCCAATCACATCCCGGTACCGGGGTGCGTGTATCTACGATACCGTAGCGGCATTCTTAATACTCTCGCCAAAGGTCCGAACAAATGTCTCCGGCATAGCATATGATTGGATGGTTCTAACCTCACTTCTCGGTGAAAGGCACATGGCAGAATAACTGGAGATTGACTGAACTCAACTGATCAGTTTCATGCGTGTTCCTCCTCCTGTTCCTCCTCCCCCGGCTTAAACTCGTCTGCTGGCCTTGCGGAATGATAACCGTGGGAGTGTTAAAGCGGGGGAGGGGTAATGGGGGGGGGTAATCTGGAATAGAGAGAGAGAGAGAGGAGGGTGAGAATTTTGTGCTTAAAGCCACGGACTTCTTCCATGGATTGAAATTTCCCGACCAGAGCACATTCCTACCATGGACTCACACCCCCCAATCCCTTGGGAACCCCCAAGCAGCAGTAATAGGCCGATGTTCACGCCCCTAGATATTCAGATACTTAAGCTAGCAGCACCCATCTTTGCTGTTTCGTTCGTGGTATACTTGCTTCTCTACTCCGAAAATCCTTATGCAATCTTCTTTTATAATTGCTTCCTGAAGCCCTTCTCCCGAAGCTCGGCGGAGCGGAGCGGCGATCAGCAGGATGCCCTGGAGTGCTTTTACAAAGGGCAGGCGGGCGTCTACGACGTGACGCGGGGGCTTCTTCTCAAAGGGAGGGAGGAGATGTTGGCCCTCGCCGCGGCGCAGTTGAAGTACAGGATTAAGAAGAAGGAAAGGAAGGTGGTTTGGGTGGATATTGGGGGTGGCACAGGGTTTGTTTTCTTATTCTATCGGCGGAGGTTGAGGAGTATAGAGCTAATTGTGATTAGGCATAATATCGAGACACTGAACAAATATCTTTCCGTTCAGGGATTCTTTTCAAAGGTTTACTTAGTAGACCTTAGCCCGAGCTTGTGCGATGTTGCAAGGGAGAGGTTTTCCAGACTCGGGTGGAAGAATGTGGAAGTTGTGTGTGTGGATGCTCGTGTATTCAGGTTAGAAGAGAAGGTCGATTGGATCAGTATGAGTTATTCACTGTCAATGATTCCTGAGTACATTCCCTTCCCCCCACCCCTCGCACCCTGCTCTCATCGTTTAGAACGCTGATTTGTAAAGCTTCTATTCCGTCGTCGATTCTCTCTCGAATCTGTTATCGCCCGAGGGCATGATCAGCGTTGCGGACTTTTACGTACAGTCCTCCGCCAACTTTGCCGGAAAGACTTATACCGGCGGAGTGCTCAGTCGCCATGTAAATTGGTTTTCACGGCAGTTCTGGAGAGTGTGGTTCGAGTTTGACCGAGTTAATCTTGACGGAGGAAGACGGGACTACCTGGAGTATAGATTCGGGACTGTATTAAGCGTAAACGAGCGGTAAGTACTGATCCTAGTATCATATCCGACAACTTTACTCAGCATATTGCAGCAACCGTATGCTGGGTGGGATCCCCTACTATATCTGGATAGGCTGCCAAAAACTGGGTACAGTAACCGACGTCCTAGCACTCGTTGAAGCAGCCGCTACTGAATCTCCATTCCTCTCGCCGATCCACCACATGTCAAAAGTCCAGGAGAATGCTCAACCTTCGGATACCATGCTCAAGCTCCGCTCCAAAGGGTTCGAAGCTGCGGCGCTAAATCTTGCTGCGAACATTCCCCTCCCGAGCGCCTTATACCAAAATCGCCACTGGAGAATCTACTATGACGAGCTCTTACAAAAGCACACACAATTTAACAATTCCTATATCTACGCCTTCACCTGGGAAGATCCGCGAGTGGACCAACGTATACTAAAGATTGGTTCGGATGACGTTGTGCTGGCTATCACTTCTGCAGGGGACAACATTCTACACTACCTCATCGAAGGGAGCCCTAAGGCAATCCATGCTGTAGATCTAAACCCTACACAAAATCACCTCCTGGAGCTCAAACTAGCCGCATTCTCGGCACTACCCCATGAAGATATATGGAAGCTCTTTGGCCTAGGCCAACACGAGAACTTTGGAGAGCTGCTGGTGAATGAGTTGAGTCCCCACTTATCCTCCCGCGCCTTCCAATACTGGTTCGGCCACCGACGAGTATTCAACCCCCAGTCCGGCGGAGGACTGTATGAGACGGGACAATCTCGACTCGCGATTATCACCGCAAAATGGCTTTTCCGTGTCTTCGGCGTGTCAAAACACGTGGAGCGCATGTGTGCCGCTAGAACATTAAACGAGCAACGCGAAATCTGGAGATCCAAGGTCCGCCCAGTGCTGCTCTCCCAGTGGGTTAGCTGGGCTATAATCGACCGCGAGCAGTTCCTCTGGAAAGCTCTCGGCGTTCCGGGGAATCAGCGGGATATGATAATTCACGACCACCCACAACCCGCTCAAGGGCAAGACAAAGACAGCGGGAGAGCGATGTGGGAATATGTAGTTAATACCCTAGACCCCGTGGCCGAGAATAGTCTCCTAGGTGAGGATAACTACTTCTACTATCTCTGCCTCCGAGGCCAATACACGGAGAGGTCCCGCCCGGCGTACTTGTGCCCCAAGTCCCATCAAAAGTTGTCCCGCCCTGGAGCATTAGACAATGTTCACATCCACACCGACGAAATCAACGATGTTCTCACGAGGATTCAACCGGGCACGCTATCCATCGCAGTCATAATGGACTCGATGGATTGGTTCGAAGCGGGCGGCGCGGAAGCCAGGGAGCAAATCAAGTCGCTGAACACTGCAATGAAGATCGGCGGGAGAGCACTCATCCGTAGCGCTGGTCGGAATCCCTGGTATATGCGTATATTTGAGGAGGAGGGGTTCAAGACCGCGAGGGTTGGGGATAGAAGTCCTGGGGCATGCATTGACAGAGTTAATATGTATGCTTCAGCGTGGCTGTGCACGAAAGTTGGGGAGAGGGGAAAGTTCCGGGGGTGAGGTTGAAGAGTTGAATTGGGGATTCAAGTTAAGGTTTACTCGTATCATACTCGTACAGATAGATAGAGCCCGTTCTGTTTTTCGGTTTAGTGTGTGCCTTAGATTAAGGTTATTTTTGGCTTGGCTGACGTGTGCTTCTGGGATCGGGGTGTGAAGGTTGTGTGGAGAATTTTGAACCCGTCGGGGGGCAGTGTTGGCTGGGGGATGCCCACGTTTATGAACCCTCCAAGGCCCGAAGGAGTTTAGAAAATTCGAAATACCGTAATAATATTATGATAAATAAATTGGTAAACAACACAAAAGCCACGCTTATTTTAGATTACGGGTATTATATTCCTCTATTGATTAGCTCTGACATCTCTTTGTTATTTGTATCACCTTCAAAAAAGTCTAAGAGGGCAGGAAAAGAAACCTCTTCCCAATATTATGTCCACGTAACTAAACAGAGTCGTAGGCTGAGTCGGATTTCTCATCATAGGATGAAAGTCTCTGAATTCGTACAGAAAAAGTAAAAAAAAAAAAAAAAAACAAAGCCCATAATTCTAGCCTTGACGAACTCTCCCCACCAGAGGTCATTTATGAACCCCTCACCCTCCACCTGTCAAGGCCTCTGTCGGGACATTGGTCGGGGGAGTGGTACAAGCACCCCTAGTGACCAGCGCCCACCCATCTACCCTATCCAAGTGACACCATACGGTCGAGCACAGATGAGTCGTGCAGTACTGTGCCGGCAAAAACGGAACAAGCCCGTTTTTAGTGCTAATAATTGCGATACTTTTGAGCATAGGAATCGTGGAGTCTGTCTATTTATATCCCGTATTCCTGTGCAGCAACCGTACTGTAACGGTACTGTGCAATACCCATCATGGAAAAATTCCGCGACAACACACTCTCACCTTCCTTTCCTCCCTCCCTTCCTTTCAACCCTCAAGCAAAAATTATGACGGGCTATTCATCAATTCTACCAGACTGGCAAAACTACCGGGCGCTAGAAATACGAGACCTACTACTGCCCTTCTACCTCCACATACTATACTACGCCCACCATATCAGTAACTACAGCAGTACCGGCGCAGGAGGAAGAGCCTAAACCGACTCTAACGAGTGATATAATATGACGGCCTGTGCTCCGTTTCCGTGCCTCTCTCCTTCCTCCTCCTCTTTCTCCTACCGTACTTCATGCACCTCCCAAGATTCGAACTCGGGCTCCCCGCAAAAGTGCACGTTGGGCCGTCGTGTACTCGAGTACTTGAGCACCCGCAGCGTTTTTCTTATTCCGTACCAATGCGTACATAACAAGCTGACCTATCCGAGCCGTGTGAATAACACAGGTCACAGGTCTCACAGGATTGGTTGAGTCGGGATGAAAGGAGTCGGGAAAAGGGATCAGCAAAGACACTTGGCTTAGGCGGCAGTGAGCACCGTAGGCAATCATGAATGGAATATTGAGCCCTGGTAGACAGACACAAATAACCTGGAGTGGATACAAGGAACATTATCCCACTAGTAGCAAGGTATTCCAAGCCAATAATTAGAAGTTAGCCCCAGCACAAATCGGCCTTGTAGAGATCACTTGAGGCTCTCGGAGGCCCTTGAGAACCTCTGAAATTCGTGTGTCAGGGGGAGGTAAACATCAATGTGACTGCAACTAGTCTGGGTTTCTACGAGTAATGTCTATAACCCTATGTTTTTTTTTCTCCCAAAGTTTTATTCGCTCGACGCAAATAAGGACTTATTCAGGTTGCTTTTTTTGCTTTCATTTCGGTTACAACACTCATCCGGCGCGCACCAATACTGTGCCGGGTTGCCCACGGTAGACGAAAGAAGGGAGGAAAGGAAAGGAAAAAGAAAGTTATATTTATTGGGATAGATTCAACCTTTGGAGACAAGTATCTTTTGATGGCTGCATTTGGGGATGGAGGGCGTGCGTGGTCTGGTGCGGCTGAGCCTTGTGCGTGCGGAAGTGGTATGGTGCAATCGGGTTGTCTGGTTGTCTGGTTGTCTCTGGACAGGGTCCTTTGTGGTGGGTGGTACAGTACCGTTGGTCGTGGCGGGGTTGGGCTGGGGATTTGGAATCGGTATAAGTATGAATACCTAGGATCCCCTCAGCTAGGATACCAGTGCTATCGATATCGATAAATTGTTACCCCCCCCCCCCGAACCAACACCTTCATTGAGTCAATCGATTGCCCGGGGAAAGGAAGATTAAGAAATAAAGATGAAGAGCTACTTACCTCCCTTCTTCCTCTTCCTCCTCGCCTCCGCCGTAGGCATCCAAGCACAAGGCATTGCCGACGTCTTGGCAACGGACGGGAATCTGTCCATGCTGCGCTCAATACTGGCCGGCAACCCGGCACTCACCCAACTGCTCGATGACCCGACCTCCGGCCAACGCACCTTCCTCGCCCCCTCCGACGCGGCCTTCGCCAAGTTCAGTGCAAACATCACCAACGGTGGCCCCCAAGTGCAAATGGAAGCGATACTGTCGTACCACGTCATGAATGGCTCGTTTTCGGCTTCCAACTTGACATCGCCCGGGGGAGTGGCTGCGGCGACGTTTCTGCAGGATTCGCAGTATACCAACCTCGGCGGTAATGGCGGTGTTGGGAACATGGTGTATGCTTCGCAGTATGGGAATTCGGGGGAGTCAACCGCGGCTGGGAAGCTGGAGGTTTTCGGAGGAGTAGGGAACAGTACACCGATTGTGAGGACGGATATTAGGTATGGGAATGGATATGTGCACATTGTTGATGAGTGAGTTTTTGTTTCTTTCTTTCCACTTCCTCTTCCTTCCAGTGCGGTTGGGGGGACGGGCGAGCTAACGCCTGAGGAAACAGTCTACTGCCGCTCCCACAGACGTGCACAAGTTCAATGGGACAGCTAGCCCTAAGCTCACTCCTCCAAGCGCTGAACACTGCCGCTCTCGCCCAAACGCTTGATAATACGCCGGGCGTGACGTGCTTTGCACCAACCCAGGATGCATTCACCGCTGCGGGAAACCCCGAGGGGAAACTTTCAAGGGAACAGCTTTCGGATGCAGTTAACTTCCATACACTCGGGAAAGCGACATACTCGCCGGACCTGAAAACGGGGGCTTCGTACCCGACTTTAAACGGACAGAATATCAAAGTGATCCGTGACGGGGGATCTTTATATGTTTCAGGTGGCGGGAGCGGCAAAGCGAAAGTAGTGAGGGGGAATGTGATTGTCAAGAATGGAGTTATGCATGTTATTGATCAGGTTCGTCTCTATTTTTCGGGGGGTGGGTTTTGTTGAAGGCGGAAGATTAATTGCGTCATTAGATCCTCACACCGTCAAATGGAACCAATGGAACAACCACCAGCAGTTCTTCCCCGAGTTCGACTGGGGGCAGCAGAGGGGCTACTACCACTGCTTCCACTACTGGGAAGCCTAATAGTGGGAATGCTAATAGTGGGAATGCTAATAGTGGGAATGCTAATAGTGGGAATCGCATTGTCCCGTCAACGGCTTTGCTCTTTACAATAATTGGGGTAATCTTCTCGGGGTTATTTTAGGTTAACCTTAATGTATGTTGGTTTGGTTGTTTGTAATGGGCAATGAGGTGGGCGTTCTGTTGATGGATGGGCAGGAGGCAAAGCTCCACTACGAGCTAGGATGAGGAGTTAATGAGTAATGTGAACGGGAGTTAGCAATCGACCAGGTGAAGCTACTTGTAGATGTGCATTGGAATATGGTGAAGGAATTATTGAGGCTGGTGGAGGTTGTTACTCGAGTGCCGTAACAGTAGTTAGACCGTGTCTAAGCGCCGTATCAACCCGAGCTATGCACCAACGCCGGGGTGTTGCTTAAGGTTCCCTGGCGCCAGATGTCAGGAATCGACCCTCTACTCCAGTACAGCCAACCAAAGCCACCAAAAAATTAATAGTAAACACATGATGGGGGAGGGGGAAACAAGAGACAAGAGCAAATAAGGGCCCCCATTGGACGCTCGGAGATTGAGATTCTAGATTACCAAGCAACAAACAAATAATTGGAATCTTATATTCCTTTTTTAGAGTCGCTTAATCATACAATATCATTGGCGGAAACCTTGTGATAACGAGGTCTTAAAGTCGTACAAGTATGCAGTGCGTGCCGCTGAAAACTTGAATTCTGGTGAAAAGTGTGTTGCGCTTGCTTTGCTGCAGTCTCTTGAATCTTTGGTCTACCATCGGAGCTGGACACCAGGCCACGGGGACTGCAGGGATTGCAAAGAAGAGACATCCGAATAGGCCAGAAAACAGCACCAGAACAGCAAGAGTCTTTCAGACAACTCTCTCTTTGGACATGCCTCTGTAAACCTTTATCCCGATTTGCTCTACTGCGTGATGGAGAGGGCAAGCGGAGCCTCCCCTATGCTCGTATGATATGATGGTGAGTGGAAGGGTATGCAGTACTATCGGAACTTGGTTGTACGGTACTCGAGCAAAGTGTCCGGAGCAATGCAGCTTATCATACTCGAGTAGTGCACGGCGCTTGTTTCATCGCCAGGCCAGACTCTGCAGCCTGTACGAGTACAGTGCAGTGCTCGGAGATGCATGCTTCCCATCCTCAGCCTCCTTGTCCTGGACAACTGCATCTCTTGCCAAATGCTCGCTTAACTATAAAAGGAAAAAATCCAAAAAAAATCCGTCCACAGGATAGAAGAAGGGCAGTCCTCCGGTAGTTATGGGGAGTCTTCCTCAATTATTAGGTTTTCCTTGGCGTTTGTTCGCTTTTAGTTTATTGTTGAATCACTCCCCAACTGGGGCGATTTCAAATATCCGGCTTCATACGGCTGAACTGTTGGCTCTGTCTTGGTGAAACCCCTTACAACTCGAGGCAATACGGTGCTATGTCCACAGGAGAAGTAATATGAGTGCCCGGGTGGAATACAGGAGAGAGACGGATAGTCTTTGAGCCTTCAGAACTCCCGGGTTGGCAGGATTCAGCTAGCCTAAGCCCACAGTAGCAGAGCAATTTTGGAGCACGGGTGTCGAGGTGGCAGGGACATCTGGGAGCCCCCAATGGATCCCAAACAAAATTACCAGTTGGCCGATCTATCCGAGGCTTGAAGGAAACTTATCGAAGTGATATATATTCTTGCTAGGCGAGGGGCCTAAGGGACATGGTATAGGTGCCTTCGGCGGACCCCCTCGCCTCTGGGTGCTCCCAGCCTATACTTCCAGGCATGACAGTTAACAAAGTCAGTTGCTGGTCAATTGATTTTCTGAAATTCGCATCGAGGTTCGCAGTTCTGCATTTGGGGTACTGCGCAATGCTCGGACTATAGAAGATCCCTTCCAATTGTTTTCGAATAGCAATGAAAGTGATAGAGTTTGTGCAGTAGGTATCATCATAAAACTTCCGCTTGATCATTGACCCATCAGAAAAACTGGGCGATATTCCGACCTATAGGGCTATTATACACGAAGACCTGGCATCAGCGGGGGGAGAGGAAAAGAAGAAGGTTTCCTCCTCCTTTCCTCCTTGTTCTCCGTGGATTAAGACACTATAACAGCACTGCATACTATCAGGAGTACCTCTCTCGCTAGATTTTCAATGGGTGTGTGCCATACTTTGCGGTGCCCGCCTAGTGCTGCGAATAGACTCTGGTATTCTACAAGTTTGGGCTGGATTGATTCGACCAAGCACCCATCCGCAGGATGGTGCGGGGTGATGCCTCCCCGCTATTCATTTGCTCTCAAGAATTTCATCGATTGATCTAACTTCCTCAATAGAACATCCTCTGCAGATGTGCAGGGAAAGACACACTTGGGGATGTCCAAAAAACACAAGCCCAGTTCACGCAATACGATCTCTTTTGGTAAAATTAGCTCCTTCAATGTCTCGAATGTGGCGCCGGGTACCCCCGCAACGGAAATAGGATCCATTGAGTTCAATACCGAAGATGTTCCTTCGATACATCACCCGTTTTTCTACTGTCAAGGCCTTATTACAGTGGGCAAGAAGGCTTTAGCTATCTGTTTTATCCATTTTACTCCCGGGAGTATCCCTTCCCTCAACCCAGCTTTCCCGGTAAAGCTCGCGAGGCGACGGAAACTTATTTGACATATCTCGATTTCAGGCATATCGGGGACATCCCACCCCCTCATTTACTACCGCCCCCTAAACAACACCCTTTCTTCGGCACTCTTCGCATTTGAGAGGAAAAGAAACGTCAAGTAGCGCGAGAGACCGCGTGCTGCCCCAGCTGAAGAGATCCCACGGCTCTCACTCCACTAATGTGGGTTGCTATGTCAGAGAAAGAAGGAGTGGCGAAGCTACTGTCGAGCCGGAGAGATGTTACTCTTGACGTGCAGGGCATGAGACATAGCGGGACACAGCTGCCCTGGGTGGCAGAGGATGAAAATAAAGGGTTAGGAAAGCCTTTCTCGACCTTAGCACTACCGGTACCAATCCCAACCGTACAGGCCGTTGCTAGGAGCAAGCATCACCAGCAATGAAGAGACTATTAGAATGCAGACATGTCACTACCCCCTCCCTCCCTGCAGGCTGAGTCATTGGGCCAGAACACCAATCGGATGGGGCGCTGCCAGCAGGAATACGGGAGGAGTGGAACTACTGCTTGTCAGGGGAAGACGTCAACCCCGGCACGTCAGACGGAGCATTTCTCTCGCTGGCTTGGCATAGCAATCGGGAATTAATAGCAAATGCTAGAGGCCCGGAAGCATCGCCCACAGTATTCAGGGACTAGGATGCGTAACCTTTCATATGCTTTTCTGGTTACGCATACGCACCACCCCCATAACACTCCCATCGACATATCTGCTACTATTAGCCCTACTCCCTTCTCTTTCCTCCCCAAATCAGTACTGTAGGGCAGACTGTACTTTCTCCTAGGAGTCTACCCTCCGTCTCGACGCGCTAAGATGACCCTTGGGAATCACATTTAGGATTGATGAGTGCATATTCCCCATCTCCCCCTCCCCACGGTATTTCATAACTTTTTTTGTCGAGTGAGCGTTCATGACTTTTTCTCCGGGGGCTTCGTTTTAGTGAAAGGTTAGGCTCGAAAGAATGGGCGGTATGAGTTTCTGCTTCTAGGTCACAGTAGGGAGGTCCAGTCTCCGGCTTATTCTTTGCTTGGTTATTTCCTAAAGTTGTAAATACGCCTTCCTTGTCTTTGTGCCTTTTTTGACTTCGTAAACAGTAATTCTCCTCGCTTCTTCTTCCTCATCCCCTCCCTCTCTCCAGATGATATAGGGGGGTACTTGAAGCAGGGTTTATGTATGGAGGGGGAAAAAAATCTTCGGGAGGAGTTTATGTTTTGAGAATCGGTCTAGGAACTCGACTTGAAACAATAAATGACTTTTCCAGGTGGGTCATGGATTTGGATTGGAGGGGTCAAACTTGTGACTCCCGCCAGGAGGCAGGAGGTATCTAGGCATGATCCAGAGGACACAATATCGCAATATATATCAAGTAGGATTCGTCGCTCTGAACGCCCCAACGCTGACAAGACTAGTACATACTATTGCTTTAAGTTATAGCATGAGGATACCCACTAGATTTAATATCACGAAAGCTCTCAGTGGAATGGTGTCTGGGAGACAAAATACCGACCAACGGCTCTTAGGTCCTAACCCGACTAGGCCGCTCTAGGCAATAATATAGATGGCGGGCGTGGGAATGCTGCTAGTGGGGGATTTTCAAGGAGCGAGGATATCATACCAATATCAGCAATTAAAAGAATGTGGGGGTACCCTATCTCATTAGGTATTTTTTATATGGGATCCCCTGGAAATAACCAAAATAATTCCAGCACCTCTCCCTTGGGTGGAATAGAAACCGTTCCCTTGGTTACTGTGCACACTTCTTTCAGGCAATACGTGCCCGAGAGTAGCTGGCCCACCGGTATTGTATTGATATTAAGCGTTGGCGCTGTTAGCCCTGAAGCATAAGCCCCGTAAAATGGTATCAAGTTATGCTCATACTACTCCTCTCATCTCGAGCTTTGGTAGATTCGTGAACGCCCACAAACTGGTGACTTGGACCAGCACCGGAAGGAACGCTCTACAGTCACTTTATGGGTTTGTGTGGAGCGTTTTTCTCTCCCTCTCGAGTATCGGATAGTGAGTGTGGCTTACGGGGGCATCTACTGCTATCGGAAGGTTGTTTTGTGCCCTACAGTACCCATGGGTTATGGTATTATAAACAACGCAGGATTAATAAGGAAAGGGAAATGGGCTGTGGCAGCTCATTTAGCAAGTACTGGATCTATGCCAACTTACACTGTTTTTGTTCACGCCTCTTAGGATAGGGGGTGGCATAGTACCCGGCCTTGGGCTTTTATTTTTCTTTTCCTTTTTGAGTTCACTGGCTCCTGAATTATTGTACACATGTCTTTCATAAATCTACCGGTGGGTCGGGACTTGGGTGTGGATTGCGTGGTAACTTAAAGGTGAGGACGCAGAAATTCATACTACTAAAGTAAGACGGGATGTATGTACTGTATATACCTGGCGACTAAGATATGCCAGGTACAGGAGAGGTGCTGTGTGTTAATAATCCTAGATTGTTACCGATAATTCCCTGCATAGCGAGTATGATATAATACTCGTAGATGGCGGAACTCGTTTTGGTAGGACATAAGCGATGAGATTATTATTGTGAAATTTTAGTCGTGCATTAAACATGATCTCCTCCTCAGCCCCGAATGTATGTCCCCATACCGAATTTTAGTAAGTACATTTCCGGCTGGTTCTAGGGCATGATACATAAAATCTGGGGACCTAACTGTAAAGCACTCACAGGTCTTGTTGTTCTATCATACATAATATCATCATCCCCCACCACCAACGCATGCGACAGATCTAAGCCACTGGATCTCAGGACATAATATGGTAGGAATAAAGTTGCCTTTTATTCCCGGCTTTGTGCATCCCAACTTAGGCAGTACTGTACATTGACACAAACTCTCACTCCTCAACTGCTCCCTCTTTATTTTTCATCTTACGGGAAAGGTTTATAAAGGTGCAAAGGCCCGGGGAGCACCGTGCTGAATTGGGCTATTTGATAACGATGCACGGGCACAAGCCACAACAACTCCCCCTTCGAGCTTGGTGAAAGTAGAACCATAAACTAGGGGAAATTTGTTATCTAAATAATTTCACCAGAGGAAATCGTATCATGACTTCTCAGGAAGAGGCTATCCCTAATTTACGAACTTTGGATCTCGACTCCGTTTAGCTGTAAGAGCGCCCTTTAGTTTGAAGCCATATAATTATATAAAGGTTCAATTCCACTACTATGGTGAGTAGGGGGAGGGGGGCTTGTAGGTGGACTTTGGCTCCTGCTTAGTAATACTATGTTAAAGCGTGGCTCATTAAGTTACAGGTTAATGCCTTGGCACAGTTTTATGCATAAACAGACTTTGCTAAGGAACTTAATAGCAACTCACCCGCCCTAGGTTTCGACAGGGACAGCGGATCCCAAGAGTTTTTACGGCTGTCCAAGAGGTCTCTCGTGCAAGGTTGGGAGAAGTTCAATAATCTCATTCATAGCTAAATGAAGGAGCTACCGAGGGGGGTGCTGACAAGGTCTACCGTACGGTACTCGTACTGTCCATAGCGAGGACCCCCTCCACAGTGTCCACACCTCCAATATGGAGACTGCGTCCTTCGGTCGTAATCTATGACATGGCCATCCACGCGTCCGACAGTAGCGCATAGATATGAATTCAGTGCCAGGTGCATACGGGTACCAGAAGAATCATTTAGCACTTTTTTTTAATTTTTTTATTATTATTATTCGGAAAAATCCAAATCCTGAGTTGTTTCGGATTACGTCTGCTTGCCATATTCAAGACGAGGTAAAGTTACAGGTATCAATGTGTATGGTGGCGATATATTCCGGTAGCCAGAGGCGGCTGGCCAGAAGATCCACCTTTCCCTCAAGAAGGGAATCAAGACCGACATGTGCCCTCCATGGTAGTCTATGTGAACATATCCTTGTCATGGGGTAGCCACAGTCTTCAGAATGCAGAGCTGCAACGATCACGTACCGGCACAGTACGGTACCGCATTCGCATGGACATTTGTACAACGGGAAAAATCGCTCAAGAGGACTAGACGGACACCAGATGTATTACTAACGACATCGTTCCTTGATGGGTGACCTTTGAAATGAAGATAAACTCTGGGTTACAAGGGCTAACGTTACGAGTATCACAGCGAAATAGGTACCGATGCTTAGGTGGAGGCGGTTACAGGTTTTATATATAGCTTTGCACACGCCCATGGGCTCGAAAGTTAAACTTAGGGTTTGCCTCCACAAGGTCGGTTGATAGAGTATCATACGGTAGCGGCACGAAGGTGTGATAGGGTACCGGTACGGTAGCAGTAGAGTCAGGAGTAAATTCAAAGAACCCCTCGTTGGTTCCTGATGGAGGGTCAACGACCTCTTTTTTTTGCGTTCCACTCAGACAACATCACCATGTCCACAGCACTGATCAGTCAGGCAGCGAGTCAGCAGCCCAGCCACAGGCCCTTCTCGGCACGAGTGTGGCAGGCTTTGCACCGCCCCCATCCCTTCTCTTCTCTCTCTTTCACCCCTCATTTTCTGCCATTCCCTCCTCGCCTTTCCAGCTAAAAACTCTTGATATCCTGTTCGATGAAAGGGATCAAATTTTGATGTCCATCGGTTTGCTTTGCCCTGAGAAACGAGGAAGGGAAAGAGGGAGGAGTGTGGCAAAGGGGGCGGTGCCATACGGTACTTTTTATGGCTGGGATCTGGCAGGCGATCTCGGCGTCATCCGTTGCACCTCTCCTGAACCTAACCTATCCGCTTTCTTGGATCCCGTGGAAAATAGTAGGGACGAATATAAACACACACCTGAAAAATGGCCACCCGGACCCTTGTTCGCCTGTCGTCTCGTTTATGATTGAGTTCGTTTAGGCCTGGTGTGCGTATGCTCTCCCGGAGCCAAGCTACCGTATTATACCTTCCCTTATATTTTGCACGGAACCCCCCTTCCTTTGAATTTCGAAACCATTTCCTTTACTCCTCCTCTCTCCGCACATTGAACTCTATCTAAACTCTATCGCTCCTTATCTCCCGCTTGTCACCTGATTTACTATATCTCCTTCCGATAATGAGTAGCCTAACCAGCGTCTTCTCCTTCAAGGGAGTTCAGATCATCAAACCATCCCATCCAAACCAGGTCACCGGGACCCTCACCCTCTCGCATGAGCGTCAGTTTGCACAACCTGCGGTTGGAATCCTTGAAGATGAGTTTTTACACATCAAATTCCTCTCCTCTTCCGGAGCGACCGAGCTCAACACCCGCCTTTACGGTGAACAAAAAGCCGAGAGACTTGACCCTTGCACCTTTACCATCGAGCTTCGGGCACCAGAAGAGGGCGCAATGCTCGTGATATTCCCCCCAGCAGACCAGATTGTTCCTCGAGAATACCTAGAATTCAGTGCCGAAGGAGTCGACCTCCAGGTAACCTGGGCCCAGGTGGCTGACAGCTTCGCCACCACCATAAACCAGTGGATTGCGTTTAGCGATGGAGGAGCCCCCATACCAGCATATCAACCGAGCTCTTACGCAAGCGAGAAGGGCGCAGGGTATGGAAGTAGCAGCGCTATTGAGCCTCCTGCCCCGTATAACCCGAGCGCCTATCGGGACGAGAAATCTCAAGGGAGATTGGTCTTGATTGATGAGGAGAATGGGCATGAAGTTGGTGAAGTTGGTGGTTATCAAGTTCACGCCGTTGGGGTACAACCCGGAAGTAAAGGTTTGTCTCGCATTACCACTACATGGTGAGGGAATGTAGCTAATCCAATGTAGAACCCGTTGAGGTTTCGCTACCAGAAGATGGTTCAGGCCGGGTCACCGTAAGTTATTATACCTCGCAGTCCGCATAAAGCCTGCCTTGCGTGGCTAGAGATGGGATTCCCAAAAGAAAAATATTCTAACCCCAACCCAGATCCGCCCCGCAGATTACCTGAAGGACGCTCTCGACCCCGCTTATAGAAACTCGACAATCGTCGGAACTGCCGCAACTGCATCCCGGCTAATTGTCACTACAAGCTCATATATCGCAAACGCTCTCCAATCGGGGGCAGACACTTTTACCAAAAAGACAAAGCCTAGCGAAACGCCCCTCACGTTCAACCCCAGCACCCACAACCGTGTGCGCCAAATCCACACACTTTCCACGAGCGCTGCTAAATTTTCTGCGCAGGCTGTTGGTCAGGTGTCCAAACATGCGCAGAATCTCGGTGCTAGAATCGCCGGTCGCTCTGAGAGAGAGAAAGGAAGGCCGGCAAATCCAGGGTTATTGAACAAGTCGTTGGTGGCCTTCTCGACAATCGCTGATGGTATTGACTATGCGTCAAAATCTCTGTTAGCCTCGAGCTCTATTGCAGCTACAACTATGGTTGGGCATAAATATGGCCAAGAAGCCAGAGAAGTTGCACACGGGCTTACTGGCTCAGTAAAGAATGTTGGCCTAGTATACGTGGATGCGTCTGGCGTGTCCCGAAGAGCCGTCGTGAAAGGTGTTGCGAAGGGTATGGTTGTCGGGAAGGTTCGTGGTGGCGGGGATGTTGTTGTTCCGGGCCAGAATGAAGTTATTGATGGCATCCCGAAGGGCTGGGGCGACGGCCCCCTCGGCGGACCTCACGCTGGTCCCCCATCGCGTAGCCCATCTCTTCACACGCCTGGGGGCCGCTCATCGCCAGCACCACCATCATATCACAGTGCCAACGGTGCCACTCCCGGTCAAAAAGGTGACAATCTTTACTTTCCTCCACCGCCAGGAAGCGGCGGCATGTCTCCACAGGTCACGGGCTCTAGTTATCGATCGTCCAGCCCCGGAGACGGCTCAACAATGCGCTCCATCAGTCCTAGGCCCTTTGAGGAGAAAGCCGGTTCTGACAGCATGCACGGTGGGTACAGGTACTAGATACCGAGTGAGTAGCTGGGACTAAAACACGAAAGTAGCCAAAGTGCTTTTGTTTTTCTTTTATATTTGGCTTTCCATAAATATTCTCATTCTACCTCTTGTGTTTCGATGTGCTGGCTGTTGTAGGTAGACTACTTTCAGACTATTTCAGTTTGGGTGGGCTTGAGTCGGAAATGAGCTTGTGGCTGGTATAGATTTTTATTTTTTCTAACGATTAATGATGACTTTCTTGATCTTGGGTGATTAGGTTTTGAAAAGTCGGTGAAGGGTGTGTATCTGTAGTGTGAGTAGGGCAAATTATTGGGGCAGTAATCGGACCGCCGTACTGGGATTTGCACTCCTACGATCGTAGAGGTGAGGCTAAAGTTGGCATTAAAGTTTGTGAGTGAAAAATGGCAAAATCGGCATTGGTCGCTTACCGGTATGGTGGTTGAGTATATGATAACTCGAAAACCATGCGGTTTTGGTTGTGTTTTCTTGGCCTCTGTTCTGGTTATGATACCAAATGATCCCAATTACGCTCACTTATGTGACACGATCCACCGAAAACAGCATAGAAAGAACCAAAATTAATTTGCTATAATAGCCACCCACATGAAAGAGAAAAAAAAAAAGCGCGGGATCCTATTCCACCTTCCTTTTTCCCAATCCTCCTACCGGTACTCGTAGAGTAGTGAGCAGTGGTACTGTATGTACTACCTCCTGCTTTCCTTCAAGATAATAATATAATGCCGGCCAAGACCAGGATTTTTGTATATCATATGGGAAGGATATTGTTATGCATGCAATACCCTCACCCAGTTTCATGCACCCCACCCACACACAGCTCTGCATAAACTCCGGCCTGGAGTAAATATATATATATACATATTGTACTTTAAAATATTGCTAAATATCCCCAAACCGAGTTTCTAGGTATAATATAATAAATAATACTGTATTATTATAATGGCTCGTGGGGGGGGGATCCTGCAATTTAATTTTGGTGTGTGTGTGTCTGTATGTTTTGGCCTTGGCCTCTGTCTGTCTGGTTACTAAACTGCCCCCAATAGAATATTTTACGTGACACGAGTGATAGGTAATGATAGAGTTCCACCGCATCGAATATTACATGTGTGGGCGGGCCCAAGGCGAAAATGAACGTGCTGCACGGGTTAGAATATAGGCCGTGGATAACCGCAGAAACACCTCACTGCTTCTAGGAAGTGTAACCGGTAGCGGGGGGGGGTTTGGATTTATGGAAGGGTGTTTTTCAACGATCTTTCACCAGTCGGGGCTTACCTCAGGTACTTGTACTGTGCATCAAGTATCGTACATAAGTTGCTTGGTTAAATATCATAGAACCTGTTATTTGTTCCGGTATGATGATATGTTAAATAGAAAATTTTTGCACACAAATCTATCTATTCATCCATTAATCCGCTCCACCAATTTACCTACATATAAAATATCATAGCCAACTTGGGCATGGACAACAAAAAAAGGAAAAAAAAGGAACCATCCAATCCGCCTCCCCTTCCTCCTCTTCCTCCCAGTCCCATCCCTAGCTAATAAATACCTGCGATACCAATAAATCTCATAAATAAATAAAAGAAAGGGAATAACTTGACTTTGCTCTTTTTTTCGTTATATGAAAAAAAATAAAAAGTGAAAAAATTAATAAAAAAGATAGGATGGGACTGGAGTGCAGGCAGTGCGACCGATGAGAAAATCGAAGAGGGAGAATGAAAGAAGAAAAAAAAGAAAACTTGATTCAAACCGTGAGCTTCTCTGTGGATGGAATCCTGCTCCCCACCGCGGTGCCTACCATCGTGCTCTCATCATCATCAGTGGCCACCCTCTCGCTGCTCGTGTCTCCCTCCTCCACTTTCAATCCTTGCGATTCGGCCCCCTTTTGGGAAACCATGGAGCTCTTGATAAACACGACCGCAAGAATGAAGCTCGCGGCGGCAAAAGCTATAGAGGTATAAAAAGAGTGCCTGTAAGCTTCCTTCAGTTCCTCCCTTGTCTCGCCGCGAATCAACGAGCTAGCGATGGCGAATCCCAAAGCGGTGCCCAGCTGTGCCATGGTCTGCAAGATGCCGGCGATGAGGCCTTGCATCTCGTTGGGCGCGCTGGACATGGCGACGTTGAGGTAATTGACAAAGTAGCCGGCCATGCCGATGATCATGACGAGCTCGCCGGTGAAGGTATACCTCCAGAAATTGGTGTGCAACTCGTTGCGCGAGAAGATGAGGATGCCGACGATGGCGAGGATCTCGCCCATTGCTATGACCCATTTGGGGGGCACCCGTCCGTACACGGCGCCCAGGGCGAACATGGCGATCAGGGCTATGATGGAGACGGGGAGGAATTCGAGGGCAGCCCTCATCTGCGACTTGCCCTGCACACGTATGAGGAATTGACTGCCGTTCAGGAGAATGATGAAGAAGCAGGCATAGGTGAGGCCGGTTATGAAGGCGATGGGAGCGAAGTTGTGGTATGACCAGACTTTCCTAGGGATGAGGGGCTCCAGCGAGAAGTATTTCTCCAGGATGAATTCCTCCCATATTAGGAAGAAGATGATGATTGCGCTGCCAAGGACAATGGGCGCGATTACCTTTGCCTGGTTCCAGTTTGTGGGGGCTTCGGTGAAGCCGAAGACGAGGAGGAGGGCGCCGACGGTTATGAAGACCGCTCCGGGATAGTCTAGTTTCTTCGCCCTGGCAAAGTCGGTGGGACTGGGGGGGACCAGGATGAAGGCTAGCACGGCGAATACCGTCGATAGGCCGAAGGAGAGCCAAAAGATCCCTTTATAACCTATAGAGGTGGTGGTGAAGGCACCACCGACTGAGAAATCGTTAGTTTTTCATGTTCCAGAGAGTTACAAAGATAGGTTAGACATGTCGTACCCAGGGTTCCGATAACGGCACCAGTAGCTTGGCAAGCGCCCAGACCACTAACTGCCATCTGCTGGCTTTTGCCCGTGAACGTGGTTGCTACAAGAGCGTAGGATGTTGGAATTGTGCATGCCGCTGCGATGCCCTGAATTGCCCTCACCACGTAAAGCCCTATAACGTTGTCGATCCCAGCACAAATAGCAGAGCAAATAGCGAAGACAAGCAGGCCAACGGAGTACACCCTGTGATGTCCTATCACGTCGCCTTTAGGAGGTCATCAAAGGTTAGCCTCCAGTGATATTACATGATGTAAGGAGTAAGGAAGGAATGGTGGGACAGAGAGTACAAACCAAGTCTCCCAGCAATCAGCAAAAAGGACCCAAACGTGAGCGCGTACGCAGAAAGTACCCAACTGGCTTCGGTCTCAGAGATTCCGTACTTCTTCGAGATGCTCGGTAGAGCAAACGTCACCCCGGTGACATTTATAATGTCGAGAATTTGCGAGCCGGCAAACACGGCGAATGTTAACGGACGGAGGGTTTTCCTTAGCTGGTCGAGGCGAGGAGAATCCATATCTGCCGTAGTAGCACAAATGAGGGAGAAGAAGATCAGAATTCTTTGGTTTGGGTGTTGGTGAGACTGGGGAACTATCTCGGGCGGTCTCATATATATATGCGCAATTTACCAACTGTTGCTTTACATGTCCTGGTGGTGAAACACAAAGCTTGTACGCAGGCAAAAAAGCTTACATGGGATAAGGAAGAAGGAAAAAGCGGGAAAATAGTATGGAGATAAGAACTAGCTTGCCTTACTTCCGTTGTTGAACGTCGGTATTCCATGCCTGTAGAATCATTCACACCACATTGGTATTGGATTGATTTTTTTTTGATTTTGATTTTTTTATCTTCCACGCTACTTGTTGCTCGAGTGGTATGGAGATAGCGTACTAGATCCCATAATAGACTACCAACTCCGAGAGAACAGGAACAGAAGCTGGGAAGTAAAGTCCGAGTGTGGCATAGGATGACACAGTCACCCCCAAAGTCTGTAGACAAGGTACTCCGGAGAGGATAAGTTCTGCACGGAACTCCGGTGGTGGGTGTGCCAAGCCAGGCCCTGTTCCCACTGTAGGCGCCTGTACGAGTACTCGAGTAAAGCGCAATCCCTCGGACTGAAGATGCTTTGATAACTTGCAGCATTCATCCTGCCCACCAGGAAATATATTCCAACTACCGAGCATGCGCCATGCACAACCATTTGCGAACCTTCTTTCCCATAGAAGATCCACCTTCTGCTGTTAATAGTCACAAGGGTAACCCAAAGGCACTCCAGGCGCATCAATAAAGTGGGAGAAGATAACCTAAATTGCCCCCCTTAAAGGTCGATGATATCATCTAGGCGGGCACTCTTTATCCCTTCTCTAATGGGCATTTCATGGGGAGAAAAAACAGCGGAAAAGGAAAGAGGGAGAGAGAGTTGGGTGTTGGGTGTTGGAAAGGGTTGGTGATCTCGCTGTGTTCGTATTGTCCCCCGGAACTCATGTGTCACAGGAGGCTGCGTGGGGATCGAAACTGTTGTTACTGGAGGCTCTGAATCAGTCAGGGACCACTTTACCCTAGCGAGTTTCGGATCGCGGCAAGAAATACTAAAATTATTTAGTGCTCCTGTGACTCCTTCTGCTCATCCTCAGCAAGGCTTATTGCCAGCATCTTTCCGCTGACCTTTCCCCTTTCCCCTTTCCCTTCCGAACCAGACCATAGTAGTAAGCACAACACCGGGACGCCGTCTGTTGTGCTGGTGGAGGGGGGGGATATCTGATTCAGCCCACTACGGGTACGGCACTCCGGATGCTGATCCTTGCGTTGTAGTCCGGTTTTTAACCATAACTTGACCTCATACCCGCAGAAGGCGACTCATAGAATTACCGTACCCTCTTGTGCGTCTGTTGAGTAAACGAGGGACGCATTGCGGGGTTGCGATCGGGTGGAGGAACTGTGCCAGGAAGCTCTGGCCTGTTGTGGAAGTTAAGGCGTCTTGGCATTGCTTTCGGTCCAACTTTGTGCGCGTTTGTTTGCATTGTGAGACGAATTGGAAATTCAAATGTAACTCGAGTACCGTAGTAGACTATTCGTTATGGCAGCATGATACTGTAGCGTATAATACGCATACTGAACCTCGCTATGAAGCCTCAAACGTCCAAGTACCGGTATTGGATATTTCTGGGCCGACTTGACGTGTATTTTTCCTCTTCCCCCCATTCGCCAATGCTGTCATCCGGTATTCCGTTAACCTGAGGTTTGTGTCGGTACCAGCGGGATTGGCGGGGCTCCGCTGCATGGGTCACGCGAAAATGACGACTCGGATGAGTCTCTGGGAAATCCTGGGGGGGTGATGGCTACGAAGGTTATTGGTTTGCGCGGCGGCTCATATATTGGATGGGAGGAGAAATGCGGTATTTTGTGTGGTCGGTAATAACCTCCCCAACTCGGGGTTTGCCGGTCGGCAAAACCCCGGGCCGTGATACTAACTCCATCCTCCCTAATCCCGAGAATGGGGTTTGACCCTACGAGTGATCAAGTGTGAAATTGCATCTAGGGGGCGAGGCCAATTCGAGTTTAGCTGGCCAAAATTTAGTGAATGTTTTTTGGTAGGGGGAAAAGCCAGGCGAGGGCAAATGACTCCCATCACGGGGGCTTCATGGTACCGGTATTCTACTCTCTCACGGGCAGAGCGCCCGGGAGCCAATGAGAGCAAGCTCGCCTCACTTCCCCTGAACATCCTACACAGTCATCACACCTGACTTAGGAGAGAATACCGTAGCAGTGTTTCGTTAATAATATATGTATTGTTAATATATATCCCATCAGGGCCCGCCCAGGCCCTGGTTAGCAAACTCCCGTGCGATGATCCCTCATATCCTGTTCCTCCTACATCTGTTGCAAGCCAGAAGCTCACATTGGTTGCAGACAAAAATGAACCGTGGGAGGTAATCATAACACATCTCGCATTCGTCTCCTCCCGATCGATACGCCCATCCAGAATCATGTTCGCACTCATGATTCACCTGTAGATTCCTCATATATTCTCCCACAAGCTGAGATAAGGCTGTCTGGTTCGAGTTCGGGGGCGCACCGCGCATAGCCAATTCCTCCGCTCGCCTAGTCAAGCGTCCGTCGTCCCAGTCACCACATTCGCACTGCTTCCAGGTGACCCCGCATTTATAGCACCATTCCGCTTTGCATCTACAGTTTCACCTGCTTGTTAGAGCCCGAATCCCTCAATAAATGTAATGACTATGGAGCTTTACTACCTGCAAGTCATGTGGTGACAGCCAGATGAAATCTCAACCAAGGCGTGGCAATTTTTGCACCTTTGCCATCCGCTCCGTGCGGCAAGATCCAGAGTAAGATCCAGACTCTTGTCTTTGGGGCAATCCCCGAGATGTTGCTCCTTCTTGCACATTACACACGTCCCCGTGAAGCACTTCGGACACCTTCCGATGTCACCCTGGATTCGATTTGAGGGAATGAATTCGGAGCATGCTGGTTTATAGCAGTACGTCCGGTCCTTGCTGGAATATTCGCTGGATTTCGACCGGAACCCCAACAATTCTTTCATCGAAAGTACCTTTTCCGCAAGGTGAAGTGGAATCTCCTTCTTACAACACCGTGGCGGGAAGAGCATCTCGTCGACACAGGCGTTGAGAAACACTTCTTTCATACAGGATTCACAGTATATGTGCCCGCATGGAGCACTCATGGTAGAGGTGGCGGTGAACGTCTCAAAGCATATTTGGCAGCTCTTCTTCGGAAAACTCTTCGCGGATGCCCTAGACGGGCCAGGTGTGACCTGTATCGGATCCTCTTAGCAACACATTGATCGGAGGGCCAATGCCATAGGCCACGGTAACGGAATTCAAACTGTCAGCTTCTTACCCCCGTTTGATCCTCGAACCATAACCTTGCCTGCCATTCATTCATCGCAATCTCGGGGACCTTGTCTACGTGACCTGACCACGAGGCTAATGTTCCAGACTCTGAGTCTGTTGGGCTAACGTCCCCCTCATCTTCTCCCCCTAGACGCAGTACGAGATTAGAGTCATTCTCCACAACCCTCTTTGCTGGGGTATCACCATCCGCCCACACCGCCTCGCCAAAACCTCTCGCTAGAGAGCGGTCGGTAATATCTTGTTCTAAATCCCGCAGATACTTGCGATAAGTGTCGAAGGCAAATTCGTCATTGGAGGCTGCGAGATCGCCTTGTTTGCCCTTTCCCTTTCGAGAGGCCAACACTTCCTCGATATCTTGTAGTTGAAGTGAGATGATCAATTTTTCCGATAATGCGTCCATCCTATGTCCCGAATCGTGCAGCTGCGAAGCAAGCTCCCCAATGCAGAAATATTTCAATATTATATGGGATTCCCAGAATTTCCGGCAACGTAGAGGTAGCAAGAAGGAATTTGTGGATGTGAGTATGAGCGGGCTGTTGGAGGGTTCGGCGACGCGTGTCTGTACTGTACGGTATAGTACTCACCCCCCATTCACTCTTGGAGCGAGTGTTTTGCGCTTCTGTCTCTTCTGGCAGCCTTGCAAACTCTTTGTTCAATTCATCCAATGATATGCACTCTGCCGCACTTGTTCTCCTGATAAGGGCAGATAGGCCCCGTCCGATTGGTGATTCTACCGATGGCAACCGAATATTAGGCCTCCCGCATGGATGGTGGTTTGATGGCAGCCACAAGAAAGTTAATATCAAAATCCGGACCCCTATCTCCAGGGGCTGTAACCCGCTATCGCACCCTGAGAAATGGAGCACTCCACGTTTGGGCGCCTGGAATTCGTCCCTTTGGATAAAGGCGGGGGAGTCGCCCCAAAAAAAACTCGCTTCCGGCCTCTGCTGCACGAATAAGCTGAAGGTATGATAAAGCAATAGACGTTGCTATGAGAGGCAACCCCAACGCCCTACCGTGAGTCCTAACTACTCCAGTTCTTACCGTACAGTACTCGTACTTTACAGTATCATACACGGTAAAGGACCACAGGCAAATACTGATAATAACAATTAACAAAGCGTGAACATCAAAGACGTAGCAGCTATGTCACGGGCCAAATTTAGGAGTACTCGTACGGGCGTCACCATTTTCTCTTCGCCAACTCTTGGCACTTGACAAATTCCATCGAAACGGGGTTTGGGGTGGGGTTAGAGCCCCAACCACCTTTGCCACAGAGCGGCTCGCGCACAAACACAGAATCCATCACCCTCTTAAACCCCCAAAAATTGCCTACCGGATATTTGACCAAGTTACCCCCAGCCGGTGGAAAAGATCAAAGCAGGGGGGTCACACACTTCTCCACGACTTCTGGGACCTAGCACATGTTAGTGTGTTTGATACGAGTATCAATCGGGTTTCTGCAGTTCGCACAATCAAAGGGGCTAGGATGAATTGCAAGCTCACTTCATAAATTTAGATTTAGAGCGCAGCAGCGAAAGCGTTCGATTTGCCCTGAACCTTTGCCTCCGAGCTACGGGATTGGGTGAAGTCGGCAGCTTTCCTTTTTCTAACCACAAGTTAGCCAAAGTTTCAGATAATATCATAATCGAAAATTTCCGATTATTATAGGCTTAGGGTGCTGTTACGACCAGTGCCGGTATCGCAATTAGGACCCAAATGAGCTCTACCTGTACCGCCTATTCCACCATAGCGAGATCCCCGCACAGAAAATAGGAATCACAAGCAAACCTCGACCAATCAGACTACAAAGATAGGGTTATTCTCGCGGCGCCGGAAGAGACTGTATACAGAGGACAGATTGGAACCATGCTGTCAACCGAGCCCGTCCCCTGCACGGAATTCGGCCTTCCGTGAGTCTCGGTGGCCACAGTAAGATACAACTGCTGTGCTGTCCCTTTGGTTCTGGAGTCTAGAGCTCGAGTTCTGATTTTATCAATGTCCTTCTATTCTTAGTGCCGCAGGTTATTAAGCCATCCATCTGACGGGATTTTCGGATGATCGGCGAGTCTGCATTCAACTGAGATGCCCGACGAACAAACCCGGCGATCATAGCATTGCGGCAGGAAACATCTTTAAGCCTTAGTTGACCATACAATCCACTTCACCAGAAGCTACTCCGAGTCCCCCCAGCATGAATCGATGCGTGCCGTCAAGCACAATACTAGAGTGGCAATGATGGCGGGAACCCAGGCACCTGACTCACCGGATATCACTCGGTCTGCTATTTACTACTGGCGGCATGATAGCGGAAACATGGTTTTTATCGTCCCGGAGAGCAATACCAAAATCATCAGGATTTAAGGGGGTGATTTCCTCCAAGGCTTTCACACGAGCATCCACTGCTCTGGCTTTCTTGCCCCACTCTTATCCGAAGAACAATGCGTCCGGGATTCTGTATGATCGAATTGTAGGGGTCCTCTTACAAACATACGGCGAAATAGACGCTTTGTATTGCGTCTAGCATCCTGTGTATATAAGACCATTCTCTATTAGTAGGGCTATTCAGGCATAGGAGTCGGTGCACACTGATCTATAGAGAAACTACAGGACGGGAGGTGTGAACATATATGGGCTGTGGTAGATAAAAACCTGAAAGAAAAAAAGAGGTGAAGAGTCTTTCCTGTTATAGGGTATTAGGATATCTATTTGGTGGTCTAAGAAAGAGCTATTCGTTAACTGGTGAATAATATGCAGGGCATCATATGATACCTTGAGCTTGATTTTCGGAATCTAAAGGGATATGAGGGTTGGCGAGTTTGCTTGCCCAACTTAGCGATAGCGACAGCTCCAACAGGGCAACGAGAATATGGCTGTATCCGAAAATACCGCTGTGTCAGCAAACTCTTGTGCCCCATCCTGAGCTGAAGGGACAGGCAATGAACCAACGAAAAAGATTCTGAAAGGGCAACACCTCCTTTCCGAACATGAATCCAGCTTTCCAGGAATCCCTCGGGAGTTCAAAATATAAAAATATATCTATCCTTCCGCCCCTTTAACTAGAACCCGATCGATAGCTGCTGGGTAGCTAAAATCCTAAGGAGTAGCAAATGTTAGCATGACTCATCTCTCGAATTCCCAGCGCTCCTGACAAAGGAGTGAGTCAGGAAAACACTCAAAAAGGATGAATAATTCGGTCTACCCCAGAAACTTCAAACCCTGAGAAATCTTGGAATCTGGCCGCGGGTGAAAGTTGCTGATATTTCAGTCCCACTCAGTCGACCATAATCCGGAATGCCAGAGCAGCGAACACTGTAAGCTCCAATTGGCCACAACCCGAATACGGTGCGGCATCCGGGGGAGCGGACATCAACTCTTCTGATAGGTCTAGCGTCTTTCCAATATCTGGACCACTGAATGGATATTGCGGAAGATTGCTCTACCCGAGACATATTTTGTTCCCTAGAGCCTCTCTCCTCTTACGTGGCAAAGAAATATAGGTTTAAATGACAATTTATCGAAAATGAAAAAATGAAAGAAAAAATGAGAAAAGCTCTGGAAACTAGACGTTTTATGGCTACTCCGTATTAAGGCTAATTCTCACTTCTTTCTCTCAATAAGTCTCCCCGGATTAGGGCCCGCTCCGCCCACTACCGGACCAAGATCTCTCTCTATACAGTATGATACGCTTTTTCGGTGAAGTCGTCAGACAAGAGGTAGCCGTATGGTTTAGGGCTTCTCCACTCAGGAGTCGATGGAGGGCTGTCCGGAGGACAAGCCCAGGTAAGGACTTTTTTTTAAATTTTTTTATTAATGCCCATCTCGAGTGGGTTCTTTCAGCGAGTATTGTCGCACCCCTGCATCAACGTCTGGGGGCTGGGATTGACTACAAAGAGGCAGGAAACTTGTTCCTAGGCCCAATACCGCCCTTATATGTACTGGACTAGCCTTAGTATCGCGGCCATAGGAAGCGGGTTGCTTTCATGGAAGTTAAAGTTGCTGCGCTACTATCTTCAACGCATTTAACCGATTTCCTCGCTATTCCAACAGCAATGCTAGGGGGGGGGTGTTTTTTTCTCGTTAGCTTGTATTCTAGATGTAACACATCGGATGGTCTGCCGAACGGGTTGGAAGGTCAGAAACTAGCTCAACTTGCTATTGCTTCAAACGATTTCGTAGGGCCAGCAAACAGCTATTCCAATGCACACACCGCCTACTCAAAAAAAAAAAAAAAAAAAGTAGCCCACCTTCACACTTTCATCTAGGTCGACATCCTCCCTCAGGTTTAACAACTGGGCAACTAGTAGCCAGAGTGATGATGTTCGAGTGATACCTTAAAATTGTTCAGGATTTCTGCTATAGCCCTTGCAGTCTCAGAGATCAAAGCAAGCGGATTTCAGTACCGGTACCGGATCTAACGGGGCACGGGCACGTGCGTGAAAAGCCAAGGATATCAATCTAAGGTCTTTCCACAAGTTATCCCCGGCACCTTTGATACCGGCACTGTACTACACGTGTAGATTGATCCCCACGTTTACAGAACTCCAAGATTCAGAGTTTCCCCCATTTACCCAAAGCGTCACTAAAAACTAAGCTCGCCCGGCCAGGTTACGGCGGCGATACAGCACTGTGTTCTAGACATCCGGAAGGAAGCGGTGGTGACGTAAGTGACATCAAAAAGCTGCCGTACTCGTAAAATAAGTTAATTCGATGTCCCAAGAGTGTCAGCACTCTTCCTGCTCTTCGGATGCTGAAATTTCCGCTGCAAGTATAATATAGTAGCCAAAGGAGTTTTTCGTGTCGCAGCCGGTAGGGCCTTTTGGAGTAAAATTGCCCAGAGACAAGTATTCGTCCAATCGCAGACCGGATCTTAGCGGTGAGGTGTGCAAGTATTGTGCGCTAACAAAATTAACCTCACACCAGCGAATGGGACCTTTTTCGGTGGTGACAAGAGTACCGTAATTACTCACCCTACTAGAAGATGTTAAATCAGCTTCCCCAAAAAGGAAAAGAATCTAAAAAAATTTAAAAAAATTCTGGTTTCATTTTTGTTCTGCTACCCCGCCGATCGCCAACCCTACCCTTACGGGCAGGGCCTAGAGTCGGATTCTACCACCTCGCAGCCGGTCTGATTTGAGCTACAGCCTTATCGAAGGCCTAAGGTCTTCAGTCTCCCAGTTCCTGTAGGGCAGGACTGCCCACATCCCCTACGTGACGGATCGTTCGATAATAACTCATTTTGAGAGGAATCGAACTCCTGGGCTCCTGCTAATTGCGCAGAAGGTTATTAGTTTCTTGACATGTTAACCACTGCGGCAGCTAGGCATTTTCACATCATACCACCACCAGAACCAATACTTATCCAGTCGCCTTTGACCCCGTTAGACCTTCAGCATAGCAATCCACAGCTCCAGACGCCTGTAGGTTCCATTTTCTCCTCTGGTATATTTCCTTGATTCTCTTCGGCCAGGCTTTCTAGGGATGAATCATTGCTGCCAGGTGTGGGTGTTAGGATAGAAGGATGAAGGAAATCTGGTTTGACGGATTATCATCGGAGACTTTTCGATGAGTTGTGCAGTACATAAGCAGACAAACTGTAATATCCTAATACGTACGGGGGGGGGGGGGGGGTATATACAGCCGCGCTTCGCTGCCCCGGATCGTGCTGAGCCGGATACCTCGCTGAACCAGAAATCTCTGGCAGCTCCGGACTGTCATACAATTTCACTCGTTGAACCGGAAATAGGCAGGTTTCGTATTCGTACGGGGTTCGGGAAATGCTTCTCCTGGCCCTTAGAGAAAGTTGATCTGCTGAGCTGGATCCCATCGTAACTGCTAGATAAACTAAACCTGGAGAGGAAAGAAGGCAGGGTTCGAAATATAGCGGACTCTGGAGGGGAAGTCTATGGGGGAGAGGAAGGATAGAGTGTAGAGGAATTCTGATGTATACACTAGGTGATAAGAAAAGAAGGAAATTAATACCGGGAAGGGAGCAGAGGGGGGAACCGTTCTCAATATTTGGACAAGCAGTGATGAAGAGGAGAACGAAAGACATGTTACATGTGTCTGCAACAGGTAAATGGGGGGCGAGGAAGTCAGTTCCGCACATCAATATTTATTGAGATAAACCCTCTCAGAAGATTGGGAATAAATGTTCATCATTTTTTCTTTCAATAATAGTCACTGAATCTTTCTGCTATTCATGATACCCCCGTTATTCCGGATACCCCGCTGTCCCGGACAAAATCCGCAAAATTTGGCCATCTTGGATAGTGAGGTGCTACTTCGCATAGAAATCAATACAGGTATATCATACCATCCATCAGTTTTAGCAACTGCTTCTATTCTGTTCACCATTGGCCCTGTCAGAGAACCAAAAAAAACCTTCAGGTCGGTGAGTTTCCATGAGAGTAATTCTCATCTAAACGAATCCCTTCTTGTTCTAACTGCTTTTCAATATGCAAACCTGCTGCTTACTACTAGGGTGGACTTATTAAAAACAACTCGAACTCTGTTGACAATCTCAAAATTGGAATTGTGGTTTTTGAAAGCTTCCTCTGCCATAGCATTCTTAGGTAGCTTGGTAGTTTTAAGATGTCCTCTTACCTTCTTGATATATACACTTGAGATTGTATCACTAACAGCTGTGAGGAAGATGCTGAGGTGGTGAGAAATTTCATAATATCCCCTTCATAATCTCAGACAGGCGCTCTGAGAGAACGGAGCAGCTGGGATGGCTGGGAAGAATAGGAGGCATGGTGTCATAAACAAAAAGAAGTACTCGTACATGGCCATGAAGTGTGTTCGGTTGCCATGCATCTCCTGTGTACGGTTAAAATGTTAACTCACAATACCTGTACGCCAGTAGTACGAAAACATGTCCCCAAGCCCTACCGTACCAGTACTAGCATCAGTACGAAAAAAAAAGACTTTGGCGATTTATTCGAGTCCATTTGCACGACTAGGATTGGTATATCACTATCATATATACTTGTATATGTTAAAATTGCTAGTGCCGAAGCTTCCTTCCCCCTATGAATACCGGTATTATAAATTTAATTATGGGTAAACAGCCATCAATCCAACTGGGCGGCACCGCGCTTACGCCCTCAATTATATTACCAAACGTTATATCGGCCCCACTTGTTGTTTCTGTTCTTTTTTTATTTTTTATTTTTAAATGGGCGGGGGGCTTTGGAGAATTTTTCGCGGCCCCTCTAACCGAGCCCCGGATCTTCCCCCCTTGCTGCTATTGCCACCACAGAAATCAAACCTATTTGTCGAGGATACTTTATCGCACTAGCACCGATAAGTAGAGGGTTTCCTACCGACCCAGTGATTTCAAGATACAACACTAATTGAGACTGGGCATCTGGTGCAGTAGCTTAACTCATAGACTATTGTTTCAATGATTCCATGAATCTCGCATTGCTGCAGGCCAATTTCCCGCGGGTGGATCTAAAAGAAAAGAAGAAAAAAACAGATGGAAAAAAGGAGAAGATGCCGCAGAATCTCAAACGATTGAACCGTGTGCTCTGTTGTTCAAGTTGCTTCAGGTAGGCCTGGTTTTTATTTTATCTTTATTTCTATCCCTTGTCTTCTAGAGGGGCAGAACGACTCCTCTTTTGCTGTCTTTCCCAGCCATATCCCAGAAGAGAAAAAAATTGGAAATTATTTGAGATTCCACGATACCCTACCGCCATGCCTATCACCAACTGTAGCCCCCACTATGAATGCCTACGGGCCGTACGGGTACGGAGTGGTGAGAGCGGCTATGGAATACAAGTACTCGTGCGAGTAAATATGCAGAGATATTAGAGACCTTCAGGAGTCCCGATTCGGATGTTTAAAGGAAAATTTTAGGTTTGCACGGACATACCTCTAAACCAAGTAGGGAAGATGTGTAACCGTGGCGTATATCAGCCGAACTTTACAGAATTAAATAGAATCATGAGTGAGTAATACGCACAGATATTTTTCCATATTTTTTTGTAAATAGAGCAGGCCTAGGACAAGTATAATAAGTGTAGAGAAGGTAAGGAGATAGAGATGGTGCAAGCGAAATGGATTTTACCAGTATTATGAACAACACTTCGGTGCCAGAATCTCAACCAAGAACGCCAAATCTTCATCGCAGCGGACAAATGAGCAGTAGCGGCACGGAAGGCTATGAAGCCTGTAAAGCCCTCTGCACGGCAGTTAGTGAGATAAACCCATACACAGCACCCCGAGGTGCCGTAGCAGAGTATTGGGAGCAGGTTCGGAAGCAATTGAAGCTGGGGGGATATTATGTTGGCTGGGATACAGACAAGTTGAAGAGAAGGCTAGTTAATTTGGTGAAGTTTAAGGAGAGCCCAACATGGAAGGTGGTAGGAGGAGAGCGTAGGATTGCTGAAAATAAATTTCGTTTAAAGGAGGGGGATTTAATAGGATTA
>Ga0307509_10000424_pt1 | contig 71318 bp, 65 predicted proteins | sample 10_EM_MG_FD_202245 | JGI IMG/M metagenome (GOLD analysis project Ga0307509, IMG submission 202245) | Populus trichocarpa ectomycorrhiza microbial communities from riparian zone in the Pacific Northwest, United States - 10_EM | ecosystem: Host-associated > Plants > Roots > Unclassified | place...
TGGGTGTGAAGGAGTAGTGAAGCTGCTGTTGGAACGGAAGGACGTTAACCCCGATAGGCCAGACAACCGTGGCCAAACACCACTCTTCTCGGCCGCCCTAAATGGGTGTGAAGGAGTAGTGAAGCTGTTGTTGGAACGGAAGGACATTAACCCCGATAGGCCAGACAATGATGGCCAAACACCGCTTTGGTCGGCCGCCGGGAATGGGTGTGAAGGAGTAGTGGAGCTGCTGTTGGAACGGAAGAACGTTAACCCCGATAGCCGAGACAATTATGGCAGAACACCGCTCTCGAAGGCCGCCCAGTGGGGCCATGAGGGAGTAGTGAAGCTGCTGTTGAAACGGAAAGACGTTAGCCCCGATAGGCTAGACAATGATGGCCAAACACCACTCTTGTGGGCCGCCGGGAATGGGCGTGAAGGAGTAGTGAAGCTACTGTTGGAACGGAAGGACGTTAACCCCGATAGGCCAGGCAATCGTGGCCAAACACCACTCTTCTCGGCGGCCCTAAATGGGTGTGACGGAGTAGTGAACCTGCTGTTGGAACGGAAAGAGGTTGGCCCCGATATGTCAAACAAGTATGGCCAAACACCGCTCTTGTTGGCCGCCCGCAACGGATGTGAAAGAGTGGTGAAACTGCTGTTGGAACGGAAAGACGTTGACCCCGATAGGCCAGACAATTACGGCCAAACACCCCTCTTGCATGCGACCCGATGGGGCCATGAAGGAGTGGTGAGGCTGCTATTGGAACGGGAAGGTGTTTGCCCCGATAGGCCCGACAATCACGGCGAAACACCGCACTCATTGGCTGCTCGGTCTTGGAATCCCAGACTTGCGAAACTACTCGATGCCACAAAGCATACAACCCCGAGTGTGGTATATAAGCCCTAGAGGCACAAACCCTTTCAGCTCCTCCGAGCCCACCCATGTACACTGTTTACAGCCTTAGCAGATACTTTCCGACTGTTTCTATTCCCCCATTGTTGCCCAAGATTTATCAAGTATAATAAATCCATATTTTTCTCCACTTTTCCTTTTCCTTTTCTGGTGTTCCTTGTATCAAAGGTAGAGGTTCCCTCGGATGTATCCCCCCTTCTCCTTTCCTTGTATTTCTCCATTCCTATGCTTGATAATGGGGCGAAATTGGGTTAGGGTCTACTGTATCGTACAATGGTATAAGTTCTCTGGGCGGTCCCTCACCTTGTCTCTTATGTAAGTACTGTAGAACGGTAAGACAACTATTATAACCATCTAGACGACTGAATAAAATCCATTATACTCCTTCCTCCCTCTTGGCCTATCGCCCCACACCTGCCAACAATGGAGCATGCCTTAACGACCGGGTGGAGTAGGCAGGAGAAAGGAAAACTCAAAAAGACCCAAAACAGAGTCAACAGACATCTCTGATCCGGTGAAACCTTTGAGAGAGAGCTTCCTACTAAATCTTCAAAATTTCCGGAGATGGGTGTCATTGGACTACAGGCCCGAGAGCAGCCACAAATGGGGCCATCGTTTCCAACTCCCCTGACATCTCAAAATGAGTACTGTACACTGCTTTATAGCATCTATCATACCTATGTTTTGTCGGTTGTGGCGGTAGGCCTAGACCATATGAACTATACCCCTGTTTCAGCGTCTTGTGTGGAATACCTCAAGCCTAGGGGTGCTACGAGAAAACTCACGATACCGCGAATCGCATAGATTTAAGTATATCATTACTCACTTTATTCTTTCCAATTCATTACCTCCTTCGAACGAGGTACTATTAGTAGAATAGAATGAATTACGGCGTAATTTAGCTCAATTTTTTTTTAGAAAGCTCTCAGAGTCCAAGTCGTCCTTCCGCACAAATTATCCAAGCCTCCAAGAAACGACAAATTTCAACTTAGAACTTGGATTTTCCTAGCCATAAATAATTAGGTGACTAATAATGAATCGCATTGCTTGCAAGTTACTCATTTAACATTTAGTAGGTTGCCAGCGAAGATAATATTAGAAAAAATATCCGAGCACGCTGGGTATAAGAGCAACTGGAGCCCATATAATTTTTGAAGCCCCAACACCACTGACCTATTGGCGCATTACTCGAGTACATCAAACCCCTCCTATTTACTGAGTATGATAACTTAAGTGATCAGTTATTTTGCTAACAATACTTCGGCCGATCATAGTTACCCACATTCTTATATGATGTCAACACCCTCCCGAATTATTATGAAAATATATCCCCAGGGAGGTGAGAATCTATAGAGCCACATCTCGCCACCATATTCATACATGTGGGGGTACTGTGAAGGAAATTTGCTATATTACAAAACAGTGGAAGATTAGGAAATCTACGGGTAGCTCAAGCGCCTACGAGTAAGTTACTTCAGCGTAGTACCGATATCTTCATGGTAACTCCTAAAGAGAGCTGCCTTCTTTATTTATTTTTCTCTTTTAAAATATGACGAATACAGAACTTAACACAAAGTACAAAAGCAGAACCAAAGTTCTGAAATCATGGTACTGAAGTTACTATTTAGGGATTGAGCATATTAAACAGCTTGTGCTGTGCTGGAAACCTACGAGAAGGAGTATTTTCAGTCTAAAATAAACGAGAAAAGATCATTCAGACTTCTGTACGGTAGCCGAACTCAGTCCTGCACACATGACACACCAGATAAGCTGATTGGGCCAGGCGCTCGCGAGCAAGGCTGCTGGATAACAGCAACCCCTCTTTTCTTCAGCCTCTGAAACTGTATCGGTTGATCCTACCATGCTCAACAACCCATTCTCTAACTCCTCTACATTCAATCTACCATCTCCCAATAGCAGCAAGAAAAGAGAAATGTCGCAAGCTCGTGTCGGGGAAAGTAGCAACTCTCGCAATAACAACTCCTTTAATACCAACTCATACAATACTATCTCACTCAACCATGTAAATAACTTTGGTATAGCCGACGAGAGAGCTGAGATTCTCGCATGGTTATCTCCGCTGGACCCATGGATACGCCACCATGATATTAGAACCCAGCGCGTCGAAGAGGTGGGAGACTGGCTCTTGCGAACTGAGGGATATCGGAGCTGGTTTGATAGAATTCGCGATCTGGAACCCGATAATTCGGCCTTGTTTTGCTATGGAGATCCGGGGGTCGGTAAGACCTACATTACGTGAGAAAGCACATCCCCAATTCAGAAAAGGTGTTGCTAAGAAATTGTGATACTAGCTCCTTGGTAATAGATAGGCTGTGCGATTGGGCAAGGGGGCGAAATGCTGCAGTTGCGTGCTTCTACTTCGACTTCGCCGCCCAGAAGGAGCAATCCGCTGCCACCGTCCTCAGTTCCCTCCTAAAACAACTTGTTGGAGGGCTCGAAAATATCCCGGAAAATATTGTCGAAGCCTTTCGAGACCACAAGAAGACCACCGGTGGGCAGAGGCTAGGGCTCAGCCAAGTCATAGAAATGATACAGGATATCTCGTCCTCACGACCTACATTCATATGCATTGATGCGCTGGACGAGTGCATGGCCGAGCACAGGGCAAGGATGCTTGAACCATTGAAACAAATTCTACACAAGTCCCCAAGCACTCGTGTATTTCTGGCTGGAAGGTTGCATGTCCGGGATGAGGTGGAGAAACATCTCGCCGGGGGGCTGGTGGCTCTATCGATTGCACCCACCAAAGATGATATCATTCGATTCCTTAAGGCGAAACTGCAAGAGGACACAACACCGGAGGCGATGGACAAGGGCTTAGAGGAAGACATTATAAAGAACATTCCCGAGACCGTTTCAGAAATGTAAGTGGGAGAAATGACCTTACGAAAGCTATCTGCAACTATGAGCTAATAGATCTGTCTCCAGATTCCTGCTAGTATCTCTAAATATCGAGGAGATCCTACAGGAAACAACACTCCACCGGCGGCGGGTGAAGCTCGATACTATGACAGATGGCTTGGGCCTAGAGGATGCATACGGTGCAACCATAGGACGGATAAAGGCCCAGAGGGCGGGTAGAGCAAGACTGGGGATGGAGGCTCTAATGTGGATTTCACATTGCGAGCGGCCGCTGAATGTTGATGAGATATGCCACGCCCTAGCGGTCGAGATTGGAACGGCCAACATTAATACCAACAATACTCCTTCGATCCGGACGGTGTTAAGCTGTTGCCTCGGACTTGCCACTGTCGATAGAGGGTCCTCCACTATTCGACTTATCCATTTCACGCTGAAGGAGTATCTCTCCCGTCATACCGACTTATTTGACAAACCTCACTCGGGAATCGCGGAGACCTGTTTGACGTATCTTAATTTCCAGGCCATTAAGGAGCTTCCATCCCGCCCCTCTTATTACTTCAAAGGCCCGCCCTTGCTAGAATATGCTTCTTTGTACTGGGGAACTCACATGCGAAAGGAGCTCTCAAATCGCTCAAGATCCCTTGCACGTGACCTTCTTGATCAATACGATAGTCACGTATCTGCAGAGTTACTTTCGATGTCTACCGGCGAGTGGAGCTTTTGGTCCGGTAGGCCATTTCCTGCACTACATTGTATTTCATATTTGGGCATTTCAGAAGTCGCAATTGATTTGATAAAAACGGGGAGATGGGACTTAAACGAAAGAGATAGTGCCGGCCTGACGCCACTCATATGGGCTGCGAAGTATGGGCATGGAGAAGTCGTTAAAATACTCTTGGAACAGAGAGACACTCGGCCGGATATACCAGACACGAAGTTTGGGAGGACTGCACTCTCATGGGCGGCTAGGAGTGGGCGCGAAGGGGTGGTTAGGCTGTTACTTAGTCGGTCATTTGTTAATCTTGGGGGCATAGGCCGTAGGTGGGAAAGGACACCACAAGTAATGAGCGTACTATTCGGAACGAAATTCGTCCACCCTGACAGGGCTGACCATGATGGCCGAACACCGCTCTCGTGGGCCGCCGGATGGGGGCGTGAGGGAGTAGTGAAGCTCCTGTTGGAACGGAAAGACGTTAACCCCAATAGACCTGGCAAGAATGGCCAAACACCGCTCTCGTGGGCCGCCAGGGTTGGGCATGAGGGAGTAGTGAAGCTGCTATTGGAATGGAATGACGTGAACCCCGAGAGGCCTGACAATTGGGGCCAAACACCGTTCTCGTGGGCCGCCGGGGATGGGCATGAAGGAGTCGTGAAGCTACTGTTGGAACGGAAGGACGTTAACCCCGATAGACCAGCCGGTTTGGGCCGAACACCGCTCTCGTTTGCCGCCCAACATGGGTTTGAAGGAGTCGTTAAGCTACTGTTGGAACGGAAGGACGTTAACCTCGATAAGCCTGACAATTATGGCCAAGCACCGCTCTCGTTTGCCGCCCAATATGGGCGTGAAGGAGTCGTGAAGCTCCTGTTGGAACGGAAGGACGTTAACCCCGATAGGCCTGACAATGGTGGTCAAACACCGTTCTCGTGGGCCGCCAGGAATGGGCGTGAAGGAGTGATGAAGCTGCTGTTGGAACCGAAGGACATTAACCCCGATAGGCCAGCCAATTGGGGCCGAACACCGCTCTCGTTTGCCGCCCAACATGGGCGTGAAGGAGTTGTGAAGCTACTGTTGGAACGGAAGGACGTTAACCCCGATAGGGCTGACGATTATGGTCAAGCACCGCTCTCATTTGCCGCCCAAGGTGGGCGTGAAGGAGTCGTGAAGCTACTATTGGAACGGAAGGACGTTAACCCCGATAGGCCTGACGGTTGTGGCCAAACACCTCTCTCGTGGGCCGCCAAATATGGGCGTGAAGGAACCGTGAAGCTACTGTTGGAACCGAATGACGTGAACCCCGATAGGCCATCCAATTTGGGCCGAACAGCGCTCTCGTGGGCGGCCGGAAATGGGCATGAGGGAGTGGTGAAGTTGCTGTTGGAACGGAAGGACGTTAGCCCAGATAGGCCAGCAAATGGTGGCCGAACCCCGCTCTCGTTGGCCGCCCGGTATGGGTTCCAAAGAGTAGTTAAGCTCCTGTTAGAGCGAGAAGATGTTAACCCCGATAAGCCAGACAATTATGGGCGAACACCGCTCTCATGGGCCGTCCAGTATGAGCATGAGAGAGTAGTGAAGCTGCTGTTAGAAGGGGGAGACGTCAATCTCGATAGGTCACGCAATGATGGCCGAACGCCGATCTCATTGGCTGCTTGGGCTCAGAATACAGAAATATTGAAGCTACTCAAAGCCCGAAAAGCTGCAACCCCCAGCGCGATATAAGAGCCTCGGGGTACGACCTCTTTTGGCACCTCACAACCTGCCTATGTGCAACCTTAGCAGACACTTTGTGACCGTTTCTATCCTCTCCCCTACCTGTATGCGATTTATGAACTGCATTGATATCTCCCCTCGATTTCCACTCTCGTTTTTTGTGTTTTTCGGGTACTAAAAACAGATGTTTCCTTGAATAAGCCTCGCCTTTTACTGTTCCCGTATTTCTCCATCCCCTCGCTTGATAAATAGACTAGACTTAGGTTTTGTTATAGTAAATAGTATTACAAGTGTTTCTTTTGGGAGGTTCCCAGCCTTTTCCCCCACATTCACTGTGCGGTACATACATTGAAAGATAAACGTAACTGAGAAGAACTAATAACCAGATCTCTCAGAATCCTTAATCCTTCCACATTCTGCCCTATCCCCTCCCCCTGCCTGCAAGGAGTTCTCAATTGCCGGAGATGGGTCTTATTCGGCTTCGTATTCATAACTAGCTCCAAACAGAACAGTTTGTTCTCAACCCCCTTGACCTTTCAACAACCCTACACTAGTCTGAAGAACCTAAAGCTTGGCCGTTGTACAAGTAGACCTACACCTCACAAACTATCCCCTGGTTCACCCTCTGCCATGGAATCTCTCGAGCTAGGAGTCGAGGTGAGAAAACCTATCATGCTACTTCCTGTATGGATCAGTGTTCCCAACGGGCCGGGCCGATGGTAGGCCGGGCTATAGGCCGTAGGCCCGGCCAAGGCAGGCCACTCCGGAAGACAGCCTAGGCCGATATAGGCCGAATTCGATCGGCCTACGAAAGCCTATCAGGCCTGATAGGCGTCTATAGGCTCGGAGATTAGCGTTGAGAACAGATCTCTTTAAAGGTATTCCGACCCTCTACCCTCTTTCGAGTTTATCGCCATTGATTTTTTTCCTCTCCACCTTCGGCTATTGCCTCTTAATTAATCATATAACGAGTGATACTCAACCAACTCAATAAAGTCGTAAAAATTTACCTCCGGGGCCACCAGCACAACCCTATGCTACCATCACCCCCCCTATTTTGCCTCTTCAGCAGGAACTACTTTAAATTCCCAAGCGAATAAAGCGAAACTGTTGTATTAAATTTTTCAATGTTATTTCGTAAATTATTTACAGTCAACCCCCCGTATTGATACCCCCGAAATAGTCACCATCCTACTGCTCATAGTTGATCCATCAAAACATTAGCTTTTTTTCTACAATTAAATCAATTAATTAATTCACTATCTCTACTAGTTTTTAATGTTTTTTTCGCTCATAAAGGGAAATTGTTCCTTTGTTTTTAATCGTAATGGGTAATTGGGAAACATTTACGGTGAATTTTGCTGTTGAGACGGGAGTGGCCACTCGCTAGGAGTCGGTCGGCCTAGGCCATATAGGCCGGCCTAGGCTATATAGGCTAGGCTGGCCTATCAGGCAGCCGGGAAAAAGACTATATGGCCTATAGGCGGGCCGGGCCGGGCCAGGCTCAGGCTTAACAAAGCCTACAGGCTCGGGCCAGGCTAGATCCGAAAGAATTTCAATAGGCCGGGCCCGGCTTCACCGAAGCCTGGCCTGCCTGGCCCGTTGGGAACACTGGTATGGATATAGGTATGTATCCCCAACCTCATTCTCCCCAATGCATATTATTCAAAACAAGCATTACTAGTAGAGCATAGCGAATTTGATCTAAATAATCATCTACATCCACTTGGTGATTCCAGTAAGGGGTCTGTTGAATACCACCCCCGCCCCCGGTCACGGTTCCCTGGAGTGAAATCGCCCGAACCCTTACAGACCTGGTACCAGCCCTCACTACTATCCATCTCCCGAATGCCAGCACTCAATATCCTACTCGCTTTTGGCTATTAGTTGACCGACACATTGATAGAAGACCGGTCATGCACAGGGAAAAATTGCCATCCCATGAAGCACCGTTGTGAAGCTGCCACGAGGCAAGCACCATGATATCTCCCGGAGCGAAGAGTGTGATAGGAAACCAAAGAGTGTGCTCACAGGTGTTCAATGTGCAAAGGAGAGAATGCAATATAGATCCAAATACAGCCCCTGGTGGTCAAACCAAGTAGTTGACCCACTATCACACTGATTCACACAATTACGGAAAACCAGCCCTATCAATCACCAAACCTTGTGATAATCCCATCGGTATACCCTAACCTGACATACCACGATGAGATTACTCCATCACACTCTTGTACCGCTAAGATTGCACCAGAAGAATAGAAGACATCAATGCCAGGATCCTGTGCTTCCCAAATGTCCAGTCTCTCCGTCCCGGAGATATCATGGTTAAAGATTTCATGCCCCCGACTGTCTATCTCTCCTAAGCAATGAGAACCGGGAGGAGATATCCAGATTCCATGCAGTTGATTGAGCTTTCCTGCAAACTTCCTGGAAAATCTAGGGCATCCTGATGAGAACTAACTTCCGCAAACCGGTAGTTTGGCTTTCTTTTTTTACAGGCATTACCAGAGAGGCCAAAGAGACCGATTTAAAGAAGCGCTCGAAAGAGTAATTGAAGGTAGAGGAGAAATGAATTGCCTTGGTCATATTCTTAATAATTGGAGGGCTTGATGTTCTATTTAACCTTCTCTTTCTTGTACGTAGGAACAGTTTACTTTGGCCGCTACACCGCATCACAATGCATCACTCATAATTTAGCTGCGGTCCCCGGAGGTGGCTAGCCATCCCGCACATTTTCATTCCCCTGTCCCCAGTAGTCATTCCCAATACCTGCCCTCTATGCCCACCCCCCCCCCGCGCAGTCATTTCCTATGTCCCTAGTCTTTTGATACCCCCTGTAATCCCCTACAATCCCCACCGCCATGCCATCTCCTCTGCTCTCTGCCAGAAGGGTAGCGGTCCAGTGTATATAGCTAAGCTGAAAAAGACATAGCGTGTCGGGCCCGGTAGTCATAGCAAAGTCCAGCAGTCCATGCAACTTGCCATGTCTAGTAGTCCCGTCTCGTTAGTGTTGTCTCCGCCGTCCGGATAGAGTCCTCAGACAGTCCTGAGCATCGTGTTTAGTGAAAAATAAAAAGAAGAAAAAACACAAAGACCCAATTAGCTTATCCCTATTAAGTTCTATTTGATATCGAACTCCATTCAACTCCAACTACACTAGCTGCACGTGCATATCGTAAAAGTTACCCCTCACTACCAAAACACGGCATTACCACATATCTCTTAAACATGGCCATGAGGTCATATTACTACTGTATTTAGCATAGTCAAGTTTCGATTAGCACTATCGCTGCAAGTTTCAACTCAGAATCTCGCATTTCCCAATCTTATGTCGTGTCCTTAAAGTTCCTGCCCTCATCATCCGAGCACGTAAGGTAGTACCCACATCTCCAAAACTCTACAGGATGTAAAAATAAATAAAAATGTCTACCGAGAGAACCGGAATAATTAAAAATCTCGCTAGGATGGTGGAGTCGCCTCTCCAGCAAGATCAAGACTATAATAATACTTTCCCTAGTCAGTATTCATCAACAATCCCGAAAGAGGACATGCTACCCCGATAAGTAGGTATCTCGCAGAAGGAAGCCATAATTCATCCAGAAGCCCCCAATAGCGAATTCACAACCTCGCAAGGACGTTTGGTCTAAACTAAAAAATAAAATAAAAACTCACAAAAGGGAAAAAGACTCTACAATTTGCAACAATAACCAGAAACACAGCTTATGCCCGAAATTCAAGAGGGAACCACCGCTTCCAACAAAGCTCTCCCAAAACCAAACGGACAGTCTGTGACAAGCCAGCTACTTGTACTATCCACCCGCAACGAAAAATACCTCCGTGACCTATAAGCCACTCCCAATCATCACCAGAAGGAAGGGCACACATTCATATAGTTATTATATTTTATCTTTTAAAGTGCTGCTTTCTCTCATCTGTACGTGATACCATTATTTAGCCGAGGACAAGACTACCCCCGGAAATACTTCCTACGGTACCGGCACACCGATGCCTCACATTTTGTGCCAGGTTGTGGGTTGTAGCTAACCTATACTCTTCCCTGGTATGATAGGAAGAAATATTCGCTATAATTAATAAGTAGCTGGAAATGAGCATCAGAATCCACGGTGTTTTGGTTCCCCCCCCCAAGCAGGTTTTGGAATTGGAGCGAAGCCCCCTACTATATGATACTTGCTACGGAACTGCCACAGACTATACGTGGATCAGATTGAGATCTATAAATTCACGAGTGATCGACTGTGGTCCCACCTATCATTCATTTAGCGCCTTAGCTCATGTGCTCCCCAATTCCAAAAGCATCTAGAAATCGTGCTGCCAAGACTCCCAGATTTATGCGCACTCACTCTATTTTCCAGGGGCTTGGCGTGCAGATCTCCGGATATTTTTGAAACTAGGATTCGAGTATCTTGGCACAAGGCAAGGTTCACAAGACTGCCCTTGAAAACAAGAGCGCCGGCACTCGAGCACTAAACTCGAGCACTATCCGGGACGGCTAGATCAAACGCAGATCACCACTTAAATCTAGCTTTATTTTTCTCAGCAGGCGCCATAGCGCTCATGACAACGTTGACACTCGCATCCATTGAATTACTGGCAGCTCACGTCCCGAATCTAGCAACACCCACTTCCGCCCGTTTCTAAACCGTGGGCGGAAAACAAGTCTACACGCAAAACACAAATCTCGTAAGATATAAAAAGGAGTGAAAGGGAAATATGATACCCAGGGATGAGGCTAAGATTGGGATGGAAAAATGTCAAAAAGCGGTAAAAGAAAGCCAAGCAATGTTATACACATCAGGTTCCTTAAAAATAAAAATAAAAGAAGATATACTTGCCCCACGCCTACGCCAATTATACTCGTTGAAGAATCCATAATCATTTAATGCTAATGCTCCTTGCCCGCCCCAATACCGTCACGTTTATGTTGAATTCGCCAATCGCCAATCGTCAAATCTACTTCTCCACCGCATCCTCAAATCCGTCGCTACTGTCGTCGTCACTTATCAAAATACTGTTGTCCGCCGATTTTTGTTCCAACGTTTCGCGCCTCGATCCCGCCTCCGCCTCTAGCAAGGATCCACCGAGTTCCCGCATATCATCAAGGCCTGATGAACCGAAACGTCCTGCTGCAATCCCTTTACTGGTTGGCATCAAAGTAGACCCCAAGCCATCGTCCTTTATATCAGCCTCCGATCCAAAATCTATCAAGTCTGCTTCAAGAGCAGGTGGTGGTTGTGGTGTCCTATGTACCTGAGTACCGGCACCGGCAGGTTGCGGGTGAGACGATAGATCTAGTAGATCGGAATCTCCTTTAGCCCCCCCTAGTGCCTTTTCGTGATGAGGGTGATGAGGTGGGATGTCATATTTGCTGTTTCGTCTAACCCCGGTAAGTATTGGGGCAATGGTGAGAATCTGCTTGATCTGTTCCTCGGGTGTTGCCCCATCACTATAAATCAAGTTGTCAGATATCGTATCCTACACCTACTGCCACACCAGCGGACAACCCACATGTGAGTTGAAATGACCCAATCCAATTCTTCCTCTTCACCCTTTGCAGGATCAACCCTTCGGAAGAACCTCGGGGTCCATTCTACCCCATCGGCCTCCCTGAGCCGAGCCTCTTCTCGTTGCCTATCCTCAATCCGGAACTTTTCCTCTGTCGCGGTATCTTGATCTCTCTTCTTTAATGCGAAAATAACAGGCTTCCACAGTTTCTGGGATTCGCGATCGTCCTGCTCAGACAGCGGGCGAACGGCCGGAGGTGTAGGATTTGCGTTCGTGGCATCAAAAAGTAAATCTCTCTTGCCGGTCTGCACCCGTTAGCCCTCGAACATGGACCACATAAGGGTAAACCCACCAGAACATCCTTAATAAAGGTTTCACCATTCCAACTACCAGTTATCTCATACAAAACCTCACCAGTGCTTTCCCTTTTGATAAAACCACCAATAGCATTATACGCTCCAGTGAAAAATCCTTTGACTTTGAAATCTATATCGGCCACCAGATCCAATTCAGGGCACTTGACATATGAGTGATCGCCAAGTTCATATTTCATTTTTCCAAAGAGGATCCCCCGAACATACATATTGGGCTGTGTCAAGATGTATTTTTCCCCACCATCCGGTTCCCCAGCCGTAGCACCCCGGTTAAGCAGTCGGAGGACCACAACAGAGCTGTTCATCATAGAGGCCGCCGAGTTTCCAAGGAATCGAGACTGTGGTTTTAGTGTGCCATCAATACGGATATGGTGGTGAGGGGCCATGTAAAAATATGAAGACTTTGGAGGATGGTGCGATGTTTGCTCGGAAATGTAAAAAGCTCGAGTTCCAGGCGTCTCGTTAAAGTCCCAATAGCATGTAAAATACTCGCCAAGAATAGGGTTCAATGGCTTCTTGACTCCTCTAAGTAAACATCAGCACAAGGCTACCCAGTGCCCAGAAAAGCAAAGCTTACACAGGCTTAATGTGCCATCCGCTGAGATAAAATTTAACGACCGATATAAATCGCTCCGTAGGATCCTCTATCTCGCTCATGGGAAGTAATGTTTCAGGGTGTTGCATGAAGCTACACAACAAAAGGTCAGCCTCTTCTTAAAAAGCCAAAAGAATTATCTCCATACTTTGTAATCCTCTCCAACATACTCTTCGGCTCCAAGATGAAGGTCGGGAGTGTAATTCGGCTCAAATCCGCACCCGGTCGAAGCTGTGATATTATCGAAAGTAGCACTAGAGCATTTCGATTAGTACCCTCGTATAGACCTCACCTTTGAGTCCGCCGGAACTGAGTATCCACGGCTGCTGATCACATACTGTTCTTCTCTCCATCATCCACCACAGTCTCCTCCTCGGAATCGACTCTATCGCCATCGCTCGATTTGTTGCCTAAACATTCCAAAACAAACATCAGCCCTCCAACAAACAAACACAGAACATTGACCCTTTATATCACCACTCCAGACAAACCCCACCCCCCATTCATTAACTTACTCGGAGTTGCAACAGAAGAAGCAGCAAAGAACATACTCGACAAGGATGATCTTCGTCGGCTATGTGAATGACTAGTAATTGGATTGTGCCCAAACATGTTTGACTTGATGCTTTGTCCGCTTTCTTTTTTTCTCACTCAAATCTCCCCCTTCCGATTTCAACGTACCAGTGATTGTTCTTTGTATGAATAGGAGCGTAGCGAGTCCTAGAAAATAGCAACTGAAATCTGGTCAGAAGGGAGGGAAATGAGGGATATGAGGGAAATGAGGTGATGACAAGGCCAACAAAATATGCCCTCTCCCGGAGACGTGACCACTCAACAAGGCCAAAGCAGACAGGCCTTGCCAGGCAGCGACAGCATCTGGGTTGAGTATTCCCGTCTTGGCACACTGTAGACGATAACTTTGGGGCGGGGACATGACTAGGGATACATACTGATGATTCTCGTGGACGATCTACCGGCACTAGCAGTGGGAACGGAGTGGGTAGCGCGATGAAGTTGACGATAATAGAAAAAATAATCTATGAAAGATGGCGGATGTGGGAGTGGGGGATTCTGCGAGGAGACGCGTGAAAAATATAAAAAATTCCCTCGAACCTGAACGGGGAAACGAGAGAGGGTAGAAGGAGGATGAAGAAAAGGAAGAAAAGGAATGAAGAGGGGAACGAAGGGGAGCGACGGGGATGAGGAGACGGGAGGAGGGAGGATGGTGCTTGGTTGGTGTTGACAAGATGACGACTGCGATTCGATACCAGAGTTGATCCCAGCAGCCGAAGGAAATCGAGCTCAACACTTTTTACTTTTTCTTTTCCTCAATGCCTACCCAAATACTCGTGATGTCCTTTTTCCTACAGACCAGCGCATCAATAAAAAAATAAAAAATAAAAAACACCCGCTACCCGTTGGGATACTGTAGTCCCATTCCGGATTTTTTTCTTAGAGTGCCTAAAAAGACCAATTCATTCAAGCCACCCGGCAATCTATACCAGTCAGAAAACGTGGTCTCGGGATATAAAGAGCATGTACAAGTACCAGGAGGACTGATGAAAAAGCAAATCGGGTCCTGCCAGTCCCCGAACCCAATGGCTGACTTGTTCGGATTTTCCCTTTAAAATCCGCCCTTCAACCATACCTCCGAAGGCTTCTCACACAATTCTCCGTGATCCGTGATTCAACATTCGTGCGACACTCCGGCAAGACATTCACTCCGGCAAGAAGCGTGCCCCGTTCCGTCCTCGCTTACGAACCTGGCTTGGGAAACTTTGGTGGAACACCCATACCGGTAGCTAAGCAACTGGCAACCACTTGACTTGGGAGCTTTCAAGCATTCAAACCATCCTTCGTTCTCTCCCTCTCCGACGGGACAGAACGCGGTACGGCAGGTTACTCGAGTATATGATCTCTCCCAAGAGATTAGCCACAACAATGTACAACTCGGAGACTACCAAAATCCCTCTAATATATCACCGAGGGGGCGACCACCAGCTCCAGACGATCCTCACTCGTACCGACGGGCACACGGAGAGAAAGCCCTATCCCTCGGCGAGGACATCGGGGCAGAGGTGAATCCTATATCGAAAAGCTGCACGCGAGAGCAATGGCTGTTGATATAAAAGAGGATACGGTATGTGTCCTCGACAATTAATAGAAGAGCTCAACAGACAGAAGCAGAATCCTCGGCTCACCCCTTTTCACTGTCAGCAAGGCGCGGCGTAGTCTACGGTCAGGCTCTTGCTTAAATTTAGCGACATGGTTTGGCACGGCCCGGTGTTGGGAGTGGGCGATAATTCAATTCCTCAGCTGAAATTCAGAATGTTAGCATAACTTAAGTGTAATAAGGCTGAAAGATTTGGGGACTTTTTTGCCGTTCGGGGGTGTGGGAGGGTTTCTTTCTCCTGATCTCAAAGTGAGTGATAAGCCATGAGGATAACCTTGTTTTCGAATGAGGCTCAAACAGAGAATAGAGTTCTTGGCGCGGATGGATGGTGGGTGGAAAAATATCAGGAACCAAGCTCAACCCAGCAAAGTGCGGAGAGAAGGTCGTGGATGAGAACGAGAGGGAAAAAAAGGCCTTACGAGTGCGAGTGCTATGGCTCGCGCATTGCACTGGAATACCGGTACCGGTAATTTAGCCCAGAGTACAGTACTATGATAATATATTCTGCCGTACTCTCAAAGCCAGGTTACATATGATATGATGAAGGATGTTGGTATGATACTCTTACAAGAATGATATGCCTAATAAAATCCCATCGAGGATATTAATAAAGTTATCAGGGACATCTTTCGCACCCAGACCCCGAGTCTTCATCACCTGCCCCAATCTTAGCAACATCGCCCGGCAACTCGCCGTTGACTTGTGGTGGCTATATCATACCATACAAATATCTGGAAACCCCTCGAACTTTCTTTGCCCCGCTATAACTGTGCAACCATCCCACGACTTTTTTCAAGCCCCTCCTCTACCTTATCTCCCCCACCCCCCTTTTCCACTCCCAATATCTTCTTTCCTCCGGGGAACACAAAGAAACAGCTCTATAACTTGGATTCCAATCCCTCGGAAAATAATTAAGCAACATGTCTTCTGACAAGGTATTTCGCTTCTACCCACTTCCAACGAGGGCCAGCAAGGCATCGCATGATGGGATGGTGAACTGACTGTGGCGTAGCTCAAAGCCGAAGGAAACGCGGCCTTTTCTGCGAAAGATTTCGACAAGGCTATGTACGTGCCTCTCCCTTGCGGTCCTAGGAGAAATTGAGCGAGCTAACGGCTAGCAGCGACCTCTTTACCCAGGCAATCGAGGTTGACCCTGATAATCATGTTCTCTTCTCGAATCGTTCCGCATGTTACGCTTCTATCAAGGACTTTGACGGTGCCCTTAAGGATGCGGTCAAGTGCATTGGTATAAGCCTTGCTTCCCTCTTCGGTTAATAAGCTAACACTGGGCAGAGATAAAGCCAGACTGGGCCAAAGGCTACACCAGGAAGGGTGCTGCCCTTCACGGCCAAGGAGATTTAGGTACCCAACCATCCACCCCCCCCACATCTTATAGACATAGCTAACCATGTTATTAGTCGAAGCACTGGACACCTATGAAGAAGCCTTAAAACTCGATCCAAACAATGCGCAAGCCAAGTCTGGAGTAAAAGCTGTCCAGGAGGCTATAGCTCGCGACAGCCAGCAAGACGGCGCCGCAGATCTCGGCATGGGAAACCTGTTCAAAGATCCACAATTCCTGGAAAAGCTGGCAAGAAATCCTAGGACTTCCGCTTACCTTGGCGACATGGAATTCATGGAAAAGCTGGAAAGAATCCGTGAGGACCCCAACCGTATCCAAACCGAGCTGCGTGACCCAAGGATTATGCAGGTCATCGCAGCCCTATTGGGTCTCCAGATGGAAATGGGTGATAGTTCTGGCGGGCCGGGGGGAGCCACTAGATCCTCCGGGGATACAGAAATGCCAGACGCATCCGGTGCTCCGCCACCAAAGAAAGCTGCGACTCCACCTTCGGAGCCGGAGAGCGAAGAAGCCAAGGCTAAGAAGGAGGCCAAAGAGGCAGCAGATAAGGAGAAGGCACTGGGTAATGAGAACTACAAGAAACGCAACTTCGACGCTGCTATTGAGCACTACAACAAAGCCTGGGAGTTGCACAAAGATATTACGTACCTGAACAACCTCGCCGCCGCCAAATTTGAAGCAGGCGACTACGAGGGCTGCATAAAGGAGTGCGAAAGGGCCATCGAAGAAGGCCGTGAATTCCACGCCGACTTTAAACTTGTTGCAAAGTATGTCCACCCTCTCCCCATCTCATCTCAATCAAAACTAACAAATGTCCTAGAGCCTTCGGTCGTATCGGTACCGCCCACCAAAAACTCGAAAACTACCCCGCAGCAATAGACTACTACGAACGCTCCCTCACGGAACACCGCACCCCCGAAATCCTCCAAAAGCTTCGCGCGGTCGAGAAGATCCAAGCGGACCACGATCGCCTCTCCTACATCGACCCACAAAAAGCCGAGGAAGCAAGAGAGGCTGGTAATGCCCACTTCAAATCTGCAAATTGGCCCGAGGCCGTAAAGTCCTACGCAGAGATGATCAAACGTGCGCCAGAGGACCCACGCGGGTACACCAACCGGGCAGCGGCCCTCACAAAACTCATGTCCTTCCCCGAGGCTGTCAAGGACTGCGACGAAGCCATCAAGCGTGACTCGGGCTTCATGCGCGCCCACATCCGAAAAGCCCAGGCCTGCTTCGCCATGCGCGAGTACAACAAGTGCCTCGAAGCGTGCAACGCGGCGACAGAAGCGGACACGGAGAACAAGCACACCAGAGAAATCGAGGAACTCACTAGAAAAACTATGCAAACGATGTACTCTGCGCGCGAGGGGGAGACTGAGGAGCAGACCATGGAGAGGATACAGAAGGACCCGGAGATCGTCGCCATTATTTCCGACCCTGTCATGCAGAGTATCCTGCAACAGGCTAAGAGGGACCCTGCCGCGCTTACCGAGCACATGAAGAATCCGGTTGTCAGGGGGAAGGTACAGAAGTTGATGGCTGCCGGGATTATTAGGCTTGGTTAGCTAGTTCGTTGGATAGGTTGAGGAGGGGGGATTTGTAATTCGGTTTTACTCTTTCTTCTTTCCTTCTTTTTTTCCCTAGCATTGCAGTGAAAGTTAATATTCGATTGATGGGTGTTTATGTATACACAATTCGATTCAGTCTTTATTCACTAGCTTTGCGGGGCTCGTCCGCAAGACTGGTGTAGTTTAGTACCGTATGCCACCAAAGTCCAGTTCTTTCTATCATAATACCTGATGTGACATTTCCAACCTTTCCATTCCATTTACCACACATCTCCACAATTTCGGGGGGCAAATTAGTGTCCACTACCTCACCACCCCAAGACAAGTTGCCTTCCCAGTACTATACGATACTCGAGTAGAGTACCCCACGACCAACAACTTCCCCTGACAAGAGAAGAAGAAAAGAGAGAAGAAAAAGGCAGGGGAAAACTCCTCCATCCTACGCATAAATTTCAATCTTCCAACCACACCCACCCACCCCACCCCACCCTCTTCTCCAATAGACACTCGCATCACCAACACTTAATTTAACCCACCCTCAAAGGCCCACTACTGAGCATACCTAAAGCTCTAATCCTTCCAACACAACTCATCGCTTACACTCCCCCGGCACGCTACGCAGGATATATAGGTAGAAGAAGAAAAAAGGAGGAAAGAGCCGTGATTGGGGGGGGGGGGGGGTGTGGAGATGGTGCTTCATTCTAGTAAGTATAGTGCAGGGATAGGCATAAAGTCTTCGCACACGCACAAAAGTGACTTACTATGATAGCTGAAATCTTTTAAAATTTGGTAAGACTGAAGTGGGTTCAGTGTGTGATTGTTATATGCCTGTCCCTTATAATAATATATCGTATAGTCTTAGGTGCGGATCAGGGTGAATATCCGGAACGGGCTAGAAGACCAGGGCTTCCGGATAGATCGTGGCGACCTTAGCCGCTCGGGTCGAAGACTGTGTTGGAATATTGGATGTTGCTAGAAGGTATTGTTTATGTATTATATTGGTGAGGTACAAATGCTTGGTGTAGTTGATAAATGCTGTATGGGGGTGGAGTGGGGGGTTTCTCTCGATATAATATCAGTTGTAGCATAGGTCTGAAAGAATGAGTGGTATTTTTGTTGTGGGGGGTAGGTTGTGGGGATATATATATGCTGGTAATATATAGGCTTCTCGTTACTAGAGGTTCCGGCGAGAAATACCATGATAAATCTCTTGTCGATTCATATCCCCCACGATAGCTAACCTTCTGTACATCCTATTCTATGGTAAAAACCGCTTGGATGTTGGAGTTGCCTCTCCTGGTAAGGTCTGTGTCTCAAGTGAGGGCTAAAGGCGAATCTTCTCGCTGTGTTGTCTCCCACTAATCCAAAGCTGGAACTGCTGGACGTCCTAGCGTCATTCTCAATTATTTAGTAACGCAACATACCCCCGAGTAAACCTAAGGTTTGTGAATGACCTATGATAGTAGAAGTACATGGCTCGGGATCTTTTTGTATTCTTCTACCGCTAGCGAAAGAACTAATATAATACCAAGAATATCGTGATGGAGTACCGGAACAGTAGTGGATTGAAGCCTTCTTAATTGTAGTCGGGAGGGACTCTCAGCTGGCTACACCATACCATCAAAATTTAATGGTATGATAGCCCAATCTTCACATGGACGGTAGAAAGCCCTAAACTATCAGCTTCCGTGATAATATTCTAGGGTAAGAAATGCTAGTATTTTTGGCCGCCCGGGGGTGTCTTGGCACTTTTAAGGAAAGCCTATAAAAGACGGGTGTCCCCCCACCTTCTCACCTTCTTTCCTCGTTGGTCTTCTCTCCTCTCTCCTCCCTCCCTCTCTCTTTTCAAACAACCTTTCCTTTCTTACTTCTATGGGTCTTCAGTAGACGCCTGCCTGAAAGGCCGAATACTAACTATCAATGAAGAGGAAGACAGAAAAGTTCAGGCGGAGATATAGGAGCAGGATCTAACTTGAAGAACAGAAGCAGGAGAAAGATCCAAAATGGACAAGCAAGGGAAAGATCCATGATGGACAAATAAAACGGAATTGACGGTTTCTCCGGTCTGGTACTTGCAAGTGATCTCCTCCTCCATTTCGGAGCTGAAGGATAGAGAACTGCGTGCTGCACATGGACTGTCTGTGGGCTTGTTATCCAAGGGATTTACTAGTGTCACAACCTCATATGATGAAAAGTTCCTGTGCTCTGACATGGTTATGATAGTGGATTCATTTATTGTTTCCCTGTCTGATTGTGGACGAATTGAAAAACAGGATTGATCTGATGAGGGGCACTTTTGATTTCTTGGATATGAGGTACAGTATATGTTTAGTTCACTGTCAGTTAAGTTGTTCAACTCAATATGCATTTTTGTAAATTCTGCAATTGATATCTTTGTAGTTACTCGATATGACTACAGTGTGATATGTGATTGTCTCTTATGTATACTTGTAGAATACGGTATGTATCATAGAAATTGGCGCGTTCTGGTAGATATGCTTTAGGTTTTCTCCAAAGTCACTATGCAATTTTTTGTTCGAAAAATATTGCTAAATATAAGAAGATATTTGTCATGTAATTAAGAGTTGAAGGGCATTAGCAAGGAATTAGAAAAGGAAAACCTCAAGTAATAAATAAAAATATTAAGTGTAACTGCTATTTCAAGTCGGATAGGCCGAAGATGATAGGTTCTGTGGCTGATACATAATACCTCTTGCAATAGCTAATACGCATATAGTTTTCAACAATTTTGCTAATAACTATTTTCAATTGTTTATATATCATACTCTACTCGTGTTTCTTTTACCTTATGTTGGATAGTCTATGGAGGATTGTAGGCGAAATCAGGGATGCTTTGTCATACAGTCGAGCTGTCTTAGCTGTTTTTTTTTGTACAGGGCCTCTGGTCTCTTCTCAACCTCCTCCATTCTTAGACACATGTATCGTATCTTTCTTCCGGTAAATCAGGTCAATTAAACTGGCCTTACCCCAACTCTTATTTAGCCGTCCTTATCTCTTCTTGTCTTCGCTAATACTACTCCTAGCATCTCCCACACCTAATTACAACCTATTTGGCAAAAGGGAAGGGGGGGCAACAATTCCGTTTTGTGACTATTTTACCTGTAGAAATAGTTGCTCGTGTCCTGGAATTTTGGAAGGGAGGGGAAATGGTGATTTGTATCATAGGATATTAGGATGTAATGATCGTATCTAAATAGGCTCTTAGCCGTTCTGTAAATGCTCTCTTCAGTCCACCGCTTATTGAGTGATGAGTGAGGTGTATTATTTCTAACAGTAGGAGATCTTAATCAACGATCTTTCATTGCAAGACAGAAAGTTCGGTTCCGGACATCTTCCATGTTCGGACGACTCTGAATCCACCGAACCCCTCCCCTTCTAACTTGCACAGTGCTATAGTCTACAATCACCTGAGTCTGAAAATGTGATCTCCACCATCAAACGAAATACAAGTGCCAAAAAAAAAAGTCACACAGAATCGCCCCCACACCTACCTCATATCCTTTCCCTCAAAAGGACACAAACTAAAGGAAATACACCTAGGAGGTATTTCTTTTTGTCCTAGAGTTTGCCTCTGTAAGGAGGAGTTTTGCAGAATTTGTATACAAGCAAATTCACTTATGCGTCCAATCTACTTTCCCGTTTGGTACGTTGGAGGATAAGTTGTGTTGTTTGGATTGCCCGAGTATGAAGGCCCTCTATCTCCCGGTTGTAGAAGAGGCTAGGGTGGGGATAGTGCTTCATCCTAGCAAGATAGTGAAAGGGATAGGCATAAAGTCTTCGCACAAACACTAAAGTGGCTTACTATCATACTGATAGCTAAAATCTTTTAAAATTTTGTAAGACTCTGAAGTGGGATCTGCGTGTGATTGTTATATATGCCTGTCTCTTATAATAATATATTGTATAGTCTTAGGTGCGGATCATGGTGTATTATCCGGACCGGGCTTAGCGGCTGGGGTCAAAGACTGTTGGAATATTGGATGTTGCGAGAAGGTATTGTTTTGGTATTATATTGGTGAGATACAAACACTTGGTGTAGTTCATAAATGCTATGTAAGAGGGATGAAGTGGAGGGTTTCTCTCGATACAAAATATCAGTTGTAGCATAGGTCTGAAAGAGGAGTGCGTGGTATTTTTGTTGTGGGGGTGGGTTGTGGGGATATATACCGGTGGTATATGGGCTTCTAGTTACTAGAGGTTCCGGCGAGAAAATGCCATGATATATCTCTTGTCCGTTCATGTCCCCCGCGATAGTTAACCTACTGTACATCTTATTCTACTGTAAAAACTGCTTGAAAGTTAGAGTTGCCTCTTCTAGTAAGGTCTGCGTCTCGAGTGAGGGCAGAAGGAGAATCTTCTCGCTGTATTTTCTCCCCTAATCCAAAGCTGGAAAATGCGGAGTCCTACAGTCATTCTCAATTATTCTGGTTCTTACTGTATTCCACTTAACTAGTAACGGAACTTCTGAGTAAACCCAAGGTTTGTGAATGACCTATGATAGAACAAGTACATGACTTGGGATCTTTTTGTATTCTTCTGCCACTAGCGAAAGAGCTATACTATAATACCAAGAATATCATGATGGACTACCGGGACAGTACTAGATTGAAGCCTTCTTAATTGTAATATGAAGGGACCTTCAGCTGGCTACACCATACTACCAAACGGTATGATAGCTCGATATTGACATGGACGGTAGAAAGCCCTAAACCATTCACCTTACATTAGCTTCTGTGATATTATTCTAGGGTGAGGAAGGCTTGTATTTTTGGCCGCCTGGGTGTGTCTTGGCACCATGAAGGAAAGTGTATATAAGACGGATGTCCCCCCCTTCTCACCTTCTTTCCTTGTCTGTCTTTTCAACTCTTCTCTCTCTCTCCCTTTTCAAACAGCTTTCCTTTCTTCTATGAGTCTTTGGCAGGCACCTGCTTGAAAGGCTGAATACTAACTATTAGTAAAGAGGAAGATAGAAAAATTCAGGCGGAGATATAAGGGCAGGATCTAACATGAAAAAGAGAAGCAGGAGAAGGATCCAAAATGGACAAGCAAGAGAAAGATCCATGATGGACAAATAAAACGGAATTGACAATTTCTCCGGTCTGGTACTTGCAAGTGATCTCCTCCATTTTGGAGTTGAGGTTAGAGAACTGCGTCCTGCACATCGACTGTCTGTGGGCTCGTTATCTAAGGGATTTACTAGTGCCACAACCTCATATGATGAAAAGTTCCTGTGCTCTGACATGGTTATGATAGTGGATTCAATTATTGTTTTCCTGTCTGATTGTGGACGAATTGAAAAACAGGATTGATCTGATGAGGGGCACTTGTGGTTTCCTGGATACGAGGTACAGTATATGGCTAACTTACTGTCTGTTGGGTTGTTCTTCACTCAATATGAATTTTTGTAAACTTTGCCATTGATATCTTTGTAGTTACTTGATATGATTAGCATGTAATATCAGATTGTCACTCATGTATACTAGTGGAATATTTATTATAGAAATCGGCATAATTGTGTAGACACGCTTTAGGTTTTCTCTCAAGCCACTATGCAATTTTTGTTAAATATATCGCTGAACATAAGAAGATATTTGTATTTCAATCAAGGGTTGAAGGACATCAGCAGCAAATTAGAAAAGGAAAACCTCAAGTTGTAAATAAGCAGCAAAATATTAAGTGTAACAGCTATTTCAAGTCGGATAGGATAAAGATGATGATAGGTAATACCTCTTGCAATAGCCAATACCGATACAATTTTCAACAATTTTTCAAACAACTGTTTTCAATTGTTTATATAATAAATAACTTGTGAAGCCGGTTAGTCAACAAGCAAGCAACTCTTATTGGTCTCCTCTGCAGTTGGCTCAGCGGGCTCGAAACTGTAGAGAGATTTCTAGAGTCTTGATCTTTGTACCATTCAACATAGTAATAATCAGGTCACATCACTCACTACAGGCCTATTTCCTAGCCTTAATAGCCACACTTGATGCCTGGTTGTAACAGGTTTACCCCTGTCTAACGAAAAGGTACAATAGAGGGCTAGCGGTTGACCGGCAAGCGCTAGGTCTAAGGGAGGCTTCAGAGAACTTGAAGGTAAAGAGGGATAATAGTTAAAGGGCAAGTGGAACTCTGAGATCGCCGTTCAACCAAGTATATTCTTAAAACATGAGTCTGCTGAAGTCTGCCATTCTCCTGCTAGTTAGGAGATGGGTTTAAATACAAGAATTCCTCCAGAGCGATAGTAATTAGATATTCTGCAACCACGATCATTGCCGGGCAGTGCACCTTGCCCTGCATGTCATGTGATCCCACATGGAACCTAAGAGTCATAACACTGCCTCAATGCTATCGTCAGCTTACATGACTATTCCTTCACTTGTGTTCCTAAATAAAACAATAAACATGCAAAACTAAACTTAACACAAGCTACCGGGCCCTAATATAGCTCCAGGGCTGTAAAACAATCAAACTAATCAAAGTAAACAAACTAATCAAACTAAACATAGGAAATCCTGCACTCCGCTCCTGTATACAGTTACCGGAACATGTATACATGTTACACTGGTGTACCCTCATGCTGAGGCTGTAGTTGTATACCCATTCACTAGTGAAGGAACTGGCAAGCTATCTAGGAAGTGTGTGGATCATGTAGAAAAGAAAACAAACCCGCCAACAAATAGAGTCTTGAGATATTGAAAAAGCTCGATCAGTGAACAAGACTCAGGGATACGGGATTCATAGCTTGGATAGAGTATTATATCATTTTAGATTCGTAGAATTCAGAGGTATTTTTTCTTTTTTGTTCTCGAGTTTGCCTCTCTAAGGAGTTGTGCAGAATTTGTATACGAGCAAAATCATTTCTGTTTCTGATCTACTTTCCGGTCCGGTACATTGGAGGATAAGTTGTATTGTTTGGATTATCCATGTATGAAGGCCCTCTATCTCCCAGTTGTAGAAGAGGGTGGGGGGGGGGATGGTACTTCATTCTAGCAAGATAGTCCAAGGGATAGGAATAAAGTCTTCACCCATACACAAAAGTCACTTACTAGGTAAAATCTTTAGGATTTGGTAAGACTCTGAAGTGGCGTGTGTGATTGTAATATGCCTGTCCCGTATAATATATCGTATAGTCTTAGGTGCGAATCATGGTGCATTATCCGGACAGGGCTAGAAGACCAAGGCTTCCGGAAGATCCTGCCATGCTGAGCGGCTGGGGTCAAAGACTGCGCTGGAATATTGGATTTTGCTAGAAGGTATTGCTTATGCATTATATTGATAAGGTACAAACGCTTGGTGTAGTTGATAAATGGAAAGAGAGATCGCGTGGAGGGTTTCTCGATACAAAAGTTGTAGCGTAGGTCTGGGAGAGGAGTGAGTGGTATTTTTGTTATAGGGGATAAGTTGTGGTGATATCTACCGGCACAATAATATATGGGCTTCTCGTTACTAGGGGTTCCGGCAGAGAAAAATGCCACGATATATCTCTTGCCCATTCTTGTCTCCATCCTATTCTATTCTGCTTAATTAGCAATTCTACAAACTCTCAAGTCAACCCAAGTGCTGTGAGAAAAAAAACCTATGATAGTACAAGTAGACTAGCAGCCCCTCGACCGACCGGTCAAGCTTGAAGTCAATGTTGAAAGTCTAATAGATCATGAAGGTCCTGTTAGAAAAGGCAGCAAATTTCATATCTCTACTATTATATTTATATCTAAAGTTTAAGAGAAACAAACTTAACGGGCTACCGCTGGATGAGTTAAATACAGCTGTGATCTCTTCCCGTCCCAGCAGTATTTTCGCCACTTCCTTATGTCCATGCCTAGCGGCATGCAAGAAGGGTGTTCGACCACGGTTATCTGGCTTGTCAAGATTGAGCTCTTCCTGTCTAAGTAGAAAAAAATATCTCCTGAAGAGTAAAGTGGATCAATCCCACGGTTGATGATCTCCTTATCCATTATAAAAAGCCATTGACAGCAGTTAACCAAGGCCGACATACAAGGAATTTTGCCAATATCGAAATCCGTGGAGCCTAACCCGACCACGAGGGCGTGGCAGAGCTCCACCGCTCGCAGCAACCATTCTGCATGAGTAATCCACCTCAATGCCGCTATCCCAGGTCCAGAATTGTCTCCATCCTGAGCCTTTATCCGCTCAATCGTGGCATCATAAATATCTCCCAACTCCAATCCACCAGCCATGTTTCTTAACTCTTCTCTTCTCTAGAAGAGAGATTGTTGATTTGTGTAAAACGGCATCAATACCTAGGGAAACCTGGAGAAACTTAGATTTATAGCCATTAGCGGATTGTCCTGGGGTCCCTAATAGCGTTGCCCATACGTACATTTCCGACATATTTTCCGGAATCTTCTCCACAATATTTGCCTCCTGGCTCTCTTCCATCGCATTCGGTATTTCATCCTCATCCAGTAAAACATGAGGGTATTCGACGATATCATCCTTGCTGGTACCTAGACATACACTTTTCGCTCGTCCGGCAAGACGCTTTCCGATCTCAGCCTGTATATTAGGTCTCCCGGCGATGAATATCCTCATGCTCGGTAACTTTTCCAAGAGTTGTTGCAGTTTCTAAAGAGATTTCGGTGGTCAATAGTAGGGAGAAAGCAGCTCTGGTGTGAGCAGGTCTGCAAATTCCTCCACACCCATCACCTTCTCCACCGCCCAGGCAAAGGCGCATTTCCAGAGCTCGAGACAGCTGGCGTACTTCTTGCTGGCTAGTGTGCCGCCCGGGTATTTCCCTGGGCTGATCTGTACGGCGCCTTCACTGTTGATGGAGCTCTTCCGGATAACTTTGACTGCTTTGCAGACACGGTTTTGTATAACTACCAGTTCCAATTTGGAGTCTATGTTGCGTACACTTTGTTCGTTCAGATATCCCATTGCTGCGATTTTGGCTAATTTTCCGGTCGATAGCTCAACCTTCTTGTTCTATTGATCTTCCTCTTGCTCTGTCGCTACTTCCAGAAGGGTATCTGCTGCAAGGGCGTACTCACCGAGTCCCACATCAGGCGAACCCGACTACTGCTCGGCGACTGGTGCGATGACTTCTTTGCCTTCGAGATCAGAGGCTAGTCATGGCCCCCTGAGTGTTTTGATCATGGACACCGAGGGTTTGTAAAATGTCCCGCTGGTCCATGGGAGTAGCAAGCCAGTAGTTTTGTTTATTGTCACATTCGAATCAATATCGGGCCCGTCAAGTCGGTATAGTTTGACAGAGCGGACTCGGAAATCCCATCCCTTCATCAATGCTGTGAGGACAATATCATTGGCCTCAGTATCCATTTTGGCCATCGTTACTTTTTCGTATCGACCCTCGCTTGTTTTTTCTACCATTGCGTGCTTGGCCTTCGAGATCAGATCTTCAATAGATCCTATGTATCTCAGAAACCAGGTTCTGATAGGGCCACCACTGCCCATATCGTCGTCAGAGGCTAATAATTCATGCATGATAACCTCGAGGGCTCCTTCCTTGCCTGCTTGCCTGTGACGGAGATGGGCTTCTGGCACGGTCCAGACTGCACCAGCGGCATTGCACTTCTCTGCGTCAGTGAGGAGGAGCCACATTGTTTTCTTGGAGTGTGGAGGGAAGGTGACTCGGAGGTGTTCGGTGACTTCGCAGAGGTCAACTGCGCAGAGGGAAAAGTCGGTGCCGAGTGATGGAAGGACTGCCGGGAGGTATTCTGGAGGTTGAGAATAAGATTTCTTGGCTGATCTCTAATGCTGCCTCTTCTACCTCTCATATTTCGTACTTGATTTCTTTTCGTCCTTTCAAATTTAATGGATTCCATTGGTTCGTTAGCAGTTGCTTCTGGGGATTCCTAAGGTCATGATGTCAGTGTATTTCTTCTTTAACGCGATAAAAGACCGCTTGCTCAACCTTGCTCTTCACCTTGTCAGGTTCTGTTTGGACCCTCTTGACTGGTTTGAGGTCAAAGACTTCTAGTCACACGATACCGGTACCTCTAGCCGCAAGCATGGCACCAGGACTCGTGATCTTCTTCCCTGCCCCAGTTGGACTTGCATCGGAAGTGAAGGATCCAATCATATCGGACTGAGACGCCGAATCAAGCATGACGTCTTCGGGGCCACTATTTACTGTCTGTATATTCAAATACCCCTCAAAGCCAACCGACTGCTCAAAAGCCCCTCGCTCCTCCGTACCCTCATCTACTCGTTATCATCAACGTCGAGTTTCTGTGTCGAAACAAGAACGATTGCCCTCGAAAAGACCAAGAATGCACTTCTGCCGGGCCTTAGGGGATAATTATAGTAGCTACCATCAATTCATCGTCGAGAGTTAGAACCCTGGTTTCCAGTCTAGTATTAGTCTCCGTCTCAATCCTCATGGCTACAAGGTAGCCAAACTTGCTAATTCCCGCATCAACTTTCATAACCATCCTAAATCTCACTGAGAATTCCCTCACCCCTCCCGCCTCGCCTGCTTCAAGAAGCAATCCTCCCGGACCAATAGTTGCGTTCACTCCAACTGCCATGGAATTCCGTCGTGCATGATGATGACTATTAACAAAGCTCGGTTTGTAGGCTCTAGCACCCGGGCCCGAGTCGAGTGAATACGTGGGCAGGTGTCTGGGTGAAGTTTGCACTCAGAATATTTGTGAATCCGGTCTTATGAGATGAACGCCTGGAAGTGGAGTGCTCAGGTTAAAAAAAACAGGGCGGGAGGACGATTTGAAAAACTGTACGGAACTTGTGTTGAGACATTTTGTATTTTTCGCCGATTTGATGGGCGTAGAGGATGGATTCCTGAGTAACTTTGTGCGGTGGATTCAGTTAAAGTAATTCCGGAGGGTGAATAAAGGTTGAATGATAAGAGTCGCGATAGGAAGTGAGGGAGGAAGGCGACGTTGTGTGTGTTGACATAGACGGTATAAAGCCCCAAACCATGCGAATTACTTTAGCTTCACTGATAGTATTCTAGGGTAAGGAATGCTAGTATTTTTGGCCGCCTGGGGGCGTCTTGGCACTTTGAAGGAAAGTCTATATAAGACGGGTGTCCCCCCCTTCTCACCTTCTTTCCTTGTCTGTCCTTTCTACTCTTCTCTCTCTCTCTCTTTTCAAACAAGCTTTCCTTTCTTCTATGGGTCTTCGGTAGGCGCCTGCCTGAAAGGCTGAATACTAACTATTAATGAAGAGGAAGACAGAAAAATTCAGGCGGAGATATAGGAGCAGGATCGAACAGAAGCAGGAGAAGGATCCAAAATGGACAAGCAAGGGAAAGATCCATGATGGACAAATAGAATGAAGCATCTGGGCGCAACGGAAGTGACGGTTTCTCCGGCCCGGTACTTGCAAGTGATCCCCTCCTCCATTTTGGAGTTGAGGATGGAGAACTGTGTACTGTACTGTACATTGACTGTCTGTGGGCTTGTTATCCAAGGGATTTACTAGTGCCACAACCTCATATGATGAAACTTTTCTGTGCTCTGACATGGTTATGATAGTGGATTCAATTATTGTTTCCCTGTCTTGATCGTGGACGAATTGAAAAACAGGATTGATCTGATGAGGGGCTTTTTGGCTTCTTGGGTATGGGGAATTTGTTTAAATCGCAGTGAGTAACCCTGCATGTCAACTCAATACTTTTTTGTATATTATACTTGTTTTACAGCCAATGAGTTGGTCAGTGCCTAAATTAATATTAGTAGCTTATCATTTGTCCCTCTCTCTGGGCCTTGCTAGCTCTGTTAGTTGTGAGCTCAGCAGAGCGGAGGCGATTGGTGGAATTCCAATATCCTAGCTATTTGTGCTTCATAGTCTACTTCTGTACAGTACTTGCACTGCACACAACACATCATTCATTACAACGCTTCCTCTTCTGTCTTCAGGTGGCCCTGAATTCTCAGAAACCCCCCTCCCTCTATAACTCACCCACTGCTACACTCTACCAATACCAGAGTCTACAATGTAAAACCCGCCATCTAGGGAGTAACTTAGTAGGTGACAAAAAAACAAAAATAAAGAAAATAAAAAACAACCGCCCGGAACCGAGCCTACACCCACCTCATATCATCCCTCCAAAATGCGCAAACCAACTGACCTACCTACCCACTTCAAACCCCACCAACTCATGCAACACCAATACCTCCAATCCCCAAGCAGTTAAATATTGTGAGTTGCTCACTGGTGCCATAATTCCTTAGTCATGGAGAGGTCTGTCTGGCGGTCTATTGGTTTGGCTCCTGGTCTGACTTGTCCCCCCAAATATTCTAACTCTTAAACAATATTTTTCTCTTTTCTTTCTCCCAAAACAATTAACCATTAGAGAAACCGGTCTCAACTCCTTTCTTATTTAGCCTTTTCATCAAATTTTTCGATTATTTGGCAAACTCGAATTTTTTTGTAATTATGTTGGCAATATGGAAATCCCCTGTTTGGATAACCGCTTGTTCAACTTGACACTGCTCGTTTCTGAGAAAAGCTGAACTCAGGGGTCATGAAAAATCATTCACTATAAAAATCCTCATTGGTGTTCAATTTCCTCTTATTGCCCTCCATTGTCTACAAACAACAGCCTTGTCATATGAGTTTCTTTCATGTATCATTGTTTCATATTGAGTTGCATCTTTTGTGGTGGTAAGACATCACTGGTTGCTTCTGGATTGTTCGGCGGTATTTCGTATAGGTCTGGCTCTTTATGCTTTTCAAGTTTGGAGGCATATCCCTTTCTAGACCCCATGATGCGTTATTGCCTGAAGACGGGAAACAGGTTCCTTCTCATAAAGGATGAGGTCACTGATGTTCTCTCTATATTCGGCCAATTGGCCGTTTCTTTTAGTTAATTGCAAGTTAGAATAATCCGGCAAGTTCAAGTCGAGCAAAGTGTTTACCGTTCCGCTTCCACACAGGTTGAGCTGGCATACCTCGGGATTGTACTACTGTGGGTGCTGAAGCCTGAATTGACAAGGCTCCCTTTAGTTTGATAATAAACTTTGATTGAAACACAATGGGGCTTATCCCAATAACTAGTACAGAAACTAGAGTAAGAGTATCCTCTCAAGGTCGTGTTCTCCCTTCACACAACCTGCCAGACTTCTCTAGCACTTTGTACTGACGGGAAGGGAGTAAGTAAGGTGAGAAGCTCTCCCCCGACACAAAACTTAGAAAACATCTTGAACTGGGGAATGTGTCGATCATCTAAAAACCGCACCAAAAGAGAAAAAGTTTGAATTATGAAAAAAAAATCCCCACCATCACATGGCAGGAGATAGTTCCAATATCTCACTATCTCAGATTCGCTCCATTCGCGGCTTGCTTTTTTCTTTCTTTCTCTTTTCTCGAACTCGCATCTATGAAGATTTATGCAGAATTTATATACCTGCCAATTCACTCCCTCGTCCGATCTCCCGTTCAGCTCAGTACCATGCTTGGATCGCCCGAGTGCTCAGCCATTCATAGCCCATCGGTGGGGGGGTGCAGGTGGAGGAATTCTAGGGGTTATAGGCCAGAAATGTGACAAAACCACAGGTATCATACCTTCACAACCCACGAAGCAGGATATAAAACCGGTCATAAATCCAACTGCCTATTCACCACTCCCAACATCAGAAGGGATGGCGGGCGCATTTTTCTGTCTAATTCTTCCGACTTCTCCGCTGCGGTGGCGGTGGTATTCTCCTGTTCGGAGGTGATTAATTATACCAGGTCGGTTTGCTGGCTTGTGTTTTGGCTGTGGAGTTGAGTGGAGTAGAAGTTCTGGCATGTCTTTATAGTGCAGACTGAACATGCCAGTCCATCGTTAGACAGTTACAGCTAGTTTTTCTTTTCTCCCCCCCCTGTGGCGATATTCTTCTGCCTCTAGCAAAAGGGCTGTCTATCATATCAAGCATCTCATGATAAGCTAATGGGCCGATAAACTCAAAACTGTGACATGGGAGGACCTTCTACCCGGTACACAACCAACTCTCCTTTCATACCTTATGCTAGCTGAAACCAGTGTTCCCAAAGGGGCAGTCCATCCGTCCTAAAGGCGGACCGCGGCGGATGACGTCGTGTCTTCCCGTCTGGTCTTTTTCCGAACCTGCCCTGCCACCCACCGCCAAGGACTAGGGATCTCACGATCCCTGAGGGTAATGTCTCATACTTGCCGTCCCTGCTGTCACCTACAGTCCCGCAGCCCCCCGCAGTCCCCCGCAGTCCCCCTATCGTTCCTAGTGTTCAAGTCACCGGGGGTCACTCGTTTCCTATTCTTTTTTTTCTTTTTTTTCTTTTTTTTTTCTTTTTACGCATTGGGATTATGTCTGCTGCCGTATTGTTTCCTTTGTTTTTGGTGTTCTTCCTTGTCGCTTTCCTTTCCTCTACGGTGACTCGGTCCAGACTGATGGAACCGGGGATGGAAACGCAATTTAGTCGCTATCACAGACGCCGGGGTTGTGAGATTGGGGTGGTTGATTGCGCCAAGGACTTCGTTTATAGCAGGTTCTCTGTCCACGAGAAGATATCAGGACTTGGGGTGAGTTTCATGCTTCCTTGTTACTTTCGGGACCTACCATATTTCCTATGTATGTTCCACTCCCGGCAATCATGGGATATTGGAGAGACACTATCCGTAAAAGACCCGATTCTCTCCAGCGGTTAAAACTGGATAACAGGCTTCTTTTTTTATCTTTTACACATATTCCTACTTCTGTTTGACACACGAAATAATTGAATTGAGCAAAAACCCTGCCCAGCAGTCCCTGGAAGTCCCCCACATCCCCCCACAGTCTGGCACGGTCCTGCATGGTCTCCTACCCCAATTTGTCTTATATTGTAGGGCCCGCCGCGCTTAACAACTACGGCCGTTCTAAAGTTTCCCGGATGAGAATGGACCGCCTTTCGCGGTCCCGTCACGTCTGGGACTCTTGGCAGCCGCCCCGCTGCGCCCTACCGGGGCCCTGTACAGTACTATTGAGAACACTGGTTACAACAACATGAATGGACTAGTATGGCTATAAACACTTTTCCCATGGGAGAGCCCCACGGAACAGCACCGCGGCTAAATAGTAGGATGAGTGGTATGAAGCCCTAAAGCATACACCTCACTCCAAGTTCCCCAATAGTATGCTAGGGCTATGAACACCATTTTTGGCCGACTGGGTTGTCTTGGCACCTTTAAAGAAATTCTATATAAGGAGAGTGTTCTCCCCGTTCTCACCTTCTTTCCTCGTTGGTCTCCACTCCTTTTCTCTCTTGTCATCCAACCTCTCTTCTCTTACCTTTATGTGTCTTTGTTTCCTTATTACCACCTGGCGCTTTCACGCAATACCTCTTTATGGTGTTTTGAACAAGGCGCTATGATATTACTAGCGGTGGTTTGACGGCCTGGCTGTGTATTCATTGTATGATGAGTTTATTATTCTATTCTCCCTTTCCCTCAATCCTTCCGCATTTTACTCACTGACTTGTTACTACTAGGAATAAATGGCTACACAGTTATAGATTTAACTGTAGTTTGGAGTGGGTGGGGGCCTGCACCCAAGGCTGAATACTATTAGCTATTAATGGAGAGGGAGACAGAAAAATTCAGGAAGGGAGACAGGAGAAAGATCCTAGAGGACAAGCAGGAGAAAGATCTAGATGGACAAAAAAAAGGCAAAGATCCATAATGGACAAATAAAATGGAGGATGTGGGGGTAACGGAATTGACGGTTTCTCCGGTCGGGTACTTGCAAGCGATCTCCTCCTCCTTCTTGGAGTTCAAGGATAGAGATCTGCATGCTAGACATTGACTGTTTGTGGGCTTGTTATCCAAGGGATCTACCACACTCTCATATGATGAAAAGCTCCTGTGCTCTGACATGGTTATGACAGCGGATTCAATTATTGTTTCCCTGTCTTATCGTGGACGAACTGAAAAACAGGGTGGATCTGATGAGGGGATCTTTTGGCTTCTTGGATATGAGGAGTTTGTTTGTATTGCAGTGAGTAATATTGTACATTGACTCAACGCGCTTTTGTATATTATAACTGTTTTGCAGCGAATATCTTACTAAATCCCTAAATTAATGTCAGCAGCCTACCATATATTGCTCTCTCTTATGTATACTACCGTAAGAACTTGAATAATTGAACCTCGTGCTAAGACGTCGGAAATTCCCTCTCTTGGATGGGGGGGCGAGCGCACAGCGAAAACTGACCCCCTCGCCCCTGGCTTAAGACAGAGAAAAAAGAAAAAGAGCCAGACCTTACCAGCAAAGGCAACTCCAACGTCCTAGGGTGAGATTCAATTATTCCAGTTCTTACCATAAGGGCCAGTTTGACAAAAATGGGGCAGTTCCGTTAGGCGACTGTTTCTGCTGTGAAAAATGGGCTACTTTCCATTTCGAAACGGAAGGAAAAGGGTCATTTGTATAGGGGAAAGGAATGGAACCGTTGTGTCCAAACAGGCCCCAAACCGTTAAATATTGTGAGCTAGCCATCAGAACATAACTACATAGATACGGAGCTTCCTGGTGGCAATTAGTGTCAGGTCTTGCTTGTCTTTCCAAATCCCCTTTTTCTTCTGACTCTGAAACAAGTAGCTCTTTTCTTTTCGAAAAACCAACCAATAAAACCGGTCTCAACTAGTTTTCTTTTTTTTGCCTTGCATCTTTCCCTTGTTTTCGCCCTTGTGTTTTCTGTACATAAGTAGGCGCTGTAGAAATAGTCTGTTTGGCCCGCTGCCCATTGGGTTCAACTCGCTACCGATTACCTCAAACACAAACCAACCCAGCGAGTCATCCAATATCACTCGCGATAAAAATCCCCACTCACACTGCAACACCCGGAATATCCATCCAGAATCGTACCCCCCGTTTCCGCCAAACTTCTTTACTTAGAAAACATCTTGGCCTGGGGAAGTGGGTGAATCATCTCAAACCGCACCAAAAAAAGTTAAAATTTTGATATGTGGAAGAAAAAAAACTCCATTACTGCGCTGCAGTCACAGGAGATAGCTCTAATAGCTCACCATTTTAGATTTTCCCGAATTCAGAAGTTTTTCTTGTCAAAAACTCGCCCATGTGAGCAATTGTCTGGAATTTATATACGAGCTAGTCTACTCTACTTCTGCGCCTATCCTACTCTCCGGTGAGGCAGGTTGTTTGGATTACCTACCCGACTGTTCAGCATTCCATGTCCAGGCGGAGGGGTGGGGGAGGGGGGCGGGTGGCGGGATTCGAAAGGTTATACACTTGAAATGTGATATAACCACAAGTACCTTTCACAACTCAAGAAAGCAGTATATAAAAACCGGTCGTAAATCCATTTACCACTCCCTACATCAGCAGTGAGGGCGAGCGGATGTTCCACAGTCTAACTCTTTAGAACAGTGTTCCCAGGCGTCCAGTCCGTCCGCCTTGAGGGGAGGACAGGAAGGACTACGGCTCGTAGTCCATCTTTTGGGGCGCTAGGACGGACTAAGCCCGGGGAAGTGAGGACCGGACAGACTGTAGTCCTAGCGCTTCGACCTCCGGCACTAGCCAAGCTGAAAACATACACCTCCAAACGAATCATTTAGGCATCATGAGACATCATTCATGCCTTCCCCGGCGGTCCCCCACAGTCCCCAGCCATCCCCGGCCGTCCTCAACTGTTCCCGGCGGTCCCCCGCCCCTGCTCTAAACTAGCATCTCTCACCCTGTAGGGCCCGCCGTCCGGCCCAAGGACGGCCGTCCTGCACTTTGACAGCCCCGGACGGTTAAGAACACTGCTTCCGAATTCTCCTCAGGGACTGCGATGGCATTCTCGGGTTCTGAGCAATTATTAATTATGCCCGGTTTATTTTCTGACTTGTGTTGTTGGCTGTGAGGTAGAGTGGAATACAGCCCCTTGCCTGTTTTGGTATTGCAGACTGAGGATGTCAATCTATTGTTTGAAAGCTACAGCTAGTTTTGATTTTCCTCTCCCCCCTGTATCCACCTACCTCTGGCGAAAGAACTATCCACTATATCGTGCATCTCATAATAGGCCATAAAGAGGTACAGCCCATAAGTTTTGTATATTTTGCTAGCAGGGGTGCCACGCTAGTATGGGATGAGTGGGCGAATTGGGTTGCCACAATACCCATTCCGCTGCCTTTGTACCCAATTTGCTACATTTCCCCATGCTAGCGCGACAAACCCTGCTAGTAAAATATACAAAACTTATGGGCTGTACCTCCGTAGGCCGATAAACTCAAAATTGTGACATGGGGAGACCTCCTGTTCAGCACACCAAACACTCCTGTTTGATATGTTCTGCTAACTGCAACTACATGAATGGATCAGTGTGGTTAAGAAGACTTTTCACACAGGAGAGTGTCATAGAACAGCATGGCGGCTGAATAGTGCTATGGGTAGTAGGAAGCCCTAAACTATATACCTTACTTTAAGTTCCCCAATAGTATGCCAGGGCTATGAACACCATTTTTGGCCGACCGAGTTGTCTTGGCACCTTCAAGGAAATTCTATATAAGGAGGGTGTCTTCCCCCTTCCCACCTTTTTTCCTCGCTGGTCTTCTCTTCTTTCTTCTTAAACAACCTTTCAACTCTTTGTCTTTTTGATCACATAGCGCTTTCATACTATTCCCCTTTGTGGTATTTTGAAGAAGGCGCTATGATGTTGCTGGCAGCTGTATGTTCATTGTATGATGAGTTTATTATTCTGTTCTCCTTTCCCCTCAACTCTTTTTCTCCTTTTACTCACTGAATTGTTACTACTAGGAACACACGGTCACACAGTTATAGATTTAACGGTAGTTTGCAGTGCGTAGGGGCCTGCACCCAAGGCTGAATGCTATTAACTATTAATGGAGAGGAAGACAGAAAAATTCAGAAAGGGAGACAGGAGAAAGATCCAAATGGACAAATAAAAAAGGCAAAGATCCATGATGGACAAATAAAATGAGGCATGTGGGCGCAACGGAATTGACGGTTTCTCCGGCCCGGTACTTGCAAGTGATCGCCTCCTCCATTTTGGAGTTGAGGATAGAGAATTGTGTACTGTACATCGACTGTCTGTGGGCTTGTAATCCAAGGGATTTACTTGTGCCACAACCTCATATGATGAAAAGCTTCTGTACTCTGACATGGTTATGATAGTGGATTCAATTATTGTTTCGCTGTCTGATTGTGGACGAATTGAAAAACAGGATTGATCTGATGAGGGGCACTTGTGGTTTCTTGGGCATGAGGAGTCTGTTTAAATTTCTGTGAGTAAAGCCGCACCCCAACCCAATACCCTTTTGTATATTATATTTGTTTCGCAGCCAATGCCTCCGCCAGTGCCTAAATTAATATCAGTAGCTTGCCATATGTCGCTCTCTCTTATGTATACTAGTATAATCCATATCATACTATTTAGCACAATCTCGTAAACAGATTTCGAATTTTTCCTCACTATTGTGCAATTTTTAAAGGTGCGTTCTCAATTTATGTAAATACAACTTTTTCAACCCCGGAATCAGACAAGCGGGCCTTGCTAGCTCTCTTAGTGGCGAATTCAGCCGAGTGGAAGTCATGTGTAAAATTCCAGTGATCTTGGTATTCGAACTACCATAAATTCTGGGTAAACTCGACCGGCCGCCATAATTCTTAAGGTAAACACTATTCCTCTCGAGGACTAACCTTCTGGCGAATCCACCTTTCTGGGGATAGAAATTACCCTACAGGTCATAGTGGCAGGTCAACTTTCCCCAGAATTTACAGGACATAGCATGGTGCTGTACACAACACATTACTCGTTACAACACCACATCTTCATTGTTCAGACAGCCCCGCATTCACAGAAACTCCATGTCGCGAGTTTGTTCTAGGAAAAGCCGTGATTCTATTCAGAAGAAAAAAAGGGGAATAAGAGGAAGAAAAGTTAGGAGCTACATGGAGTAGAGAACAAAGTAAATCGTAGGGCCGCAGAAATTTGTACGCGGCACTCGCGCATGCATTCCCGGAACCCCAGTGAGCAACACAGCGGAGCATAAGCTTCAAGCCGGTACATAGATCAACGGAATGATTAAGATATGAACCTTCTACTGTATACTGTAACACCCCCCTCCTAGCTTCCCCACTACTATGCTCTACCAACGCCAGAGTCCGCAAACATAAACCCCATCAAATGAAAAACAGTTTTCCAATAAGAAAAAAGAAGAAGAAAAACAAGCAAATTGCCCAGAACTGAGTTCTACACCCACCTCATATCTTATTTTTTTACTCCAAGGGGTACATACCAACAAAGCTACACCTCCCAACAAAACTCACCAACCCATGCAACCCCAATACCACCAATCCCCCACGGGCCTGTTTGGCAAAAATGGGACCGCTGCGTTGAGCGACTGTTTCTGATGTGAAAATGGGCTTCTTTCCGATTTGAAACGGAAGGAAAAGAGCCAATTGTATTGGGGGAAAGGAACAGAACCTTTGTTTCCAAACAGGCCCGAAACTGTTAAATATTGTGAGCTACTCATGGGAGCATAATTGCTCAGTTACGGCGCTTCCTGTCGGCAATTAGTGTCAGGTCTCGCTTGTCCCCCCAAATCTTCTTTTTCTTCTTACTCTTAAATACGCTTCTCCCCGCCCTCCGAAAAACCAATCAATAAAACCGGTCTCAACTTGTTTTCTTATTTGGCCTCCTATCACCCCCTTACTTTCTCCCTTGTACTTTCCCCACCTAGGTAGCCGCTGTAGAAATAGTCTGTTTGACCCACTGCTCATTGGATTCAACTTGCCACCGATTATCTCAAACACAAACCAACCCAGCCAGTCATGAAGAATCACTCGCTATAAATCCCCACTCATCTACTGCCACTAGAACAGAAATACCCCCCCTTACAGTTACCCAACCAGCCAACTTCTTTATCGCTTCGCGGGGGTGAGAAGCAAAGACGTAAGGTGAGAATCTCCCCTCCCTGAGCAAAACTTAGAAGTCTGTAATCATCTGAAACTGCACCAAAAAAAATTAAAAAAATTGATCTGTGGAGAAAAAAAGCTCCCCTACCGCGCAACACTGGCAGGAGATGGCTCTAATGGCTCACAATTTTAGATTTGCCGAATTCGGAAGTTTTACTTTTGTCGAACTCGCCTATCACTATTTGCCCGGAATTTAAATATGAGCTGGTACACTTCTGCGCCTGATCTACTCGCCGGGAGGTATGTTGTTTGGAATACCCACCCAACTGTTCGAACTTCCAGGTTCCGGTGGTTGGGGGGGGGGGTGGAGGAATTTGAGAGCTTATACACTAGAAACGTGACAAAACCACAAGAATCGTACCTTTCACGCCCCACAAGTAGGATATCCAACTCAGTTTACCACTCCCGACATCAGAAGGGATGATCCGAATATTCCCCGGTCTAGCTCTTTCAAATTGTTCCCTCAGGCGGTCGTCGCATTCAGGGTTTCCGAGGGGTGATTAATTATACCTGGGTTGTTTTCTGATTTGTGTTACTCGCTGTGAGGAAAAGTGGAGTAGAAGTCCTGGCATGTCTTCGTCGTGCGGACTGAGAATTTCAAACTATTATTGGAAAGCTACGGCTAATTTTTTCTTTTCCCTCTTTTTTCCCCGTATTCTTTTGCCCCCGGAAAAAGAACCATCCATCATATCGTGCATATCATAATACGCCATAGGCCGATAAACTCAAAATCAAATAGGAGAGTATCATACCACGAAACACCATCGCAGCCCAATTATGACCTCAGTGACGTAAAGCCCTAAACCATCCACCTCACTTCAAATTCCGTGATAGTATTCTAGGGCTATGAACACAATTATTCGCCCACTGGGCTGCCTTGGCACATTCAAGGAAAATCTATATAAGGAGGGTGTCCCCCCCCCTCTCACCTTCTTTCCCCTTCGTCTCCACTTCTCTCTCTCCTTACACAACCTTTCTCCTCTTACCTCTTTGTGTCTTTCTCGACCATACAACGCTTTCATGCTATACCCATTTGTGGTATTTTGAAAAAGGTGCTATGGCGCACCTGGCAACAATTCCACCACCTGTCTATGTGTTTATGGTATGATGAGTTTATTGTTCCATTCTTCCTTTCCCTCAATTCTTTCGCCTTTTACTTACTGTGTTGTTACTACTAGGAACACATAGCTAGGCGGTTATAAATTTAACTTTAGTCTGCAGTGGGTGGCCACCGTCTGTCTGCCTGCAAGGCTAAATTCTAACTATTAATGGAGAGGAAGACAAAGTTGAGAAGAAGAGACAGGAGAAGGATCCAAAATGGACAAGCAAGGGAAATATCCATAATGGATAACTTAAAAATATGGCATCTGAGGGCGGAATTGACGGTTACTCCGGTTTAGTACATGCAAGCGATCTCCTCCTCCTTTTGGGAGTTTGAAGATAGAGAGCTGGGTGCGAGATATAGACTGTCATGGTGTGCTGGCTACGGAAGGGATTTAGTAGCACCACAACCTCATATGATGAAAGAAGAATTCATTCTGACATGATGGTGATTGGAGATTCAATTATTTGTTTCCCTATCAAATCATAGATGAACTGAAAAATGCCACATTCTGATGAGGTTTTTTGCTTTTGACTTCTTGAACATAAAAGGTGAAAGGGCCTGTCAGACAAGCAATAAGTTAAGTTTCTACATCATACTCAAAGTCTGTTTTTGTAAGTGTTAGAACCTAACGAAAGCACTCAAGAAAGAACCAATAAAAGTGCAATCACTATAGGCACTGTATGGGCAAAATGCGGAGATGTTTCTCTTCTTTCTCCTCCCCCTCAGGAGAGAGGGGGAAAGGCTACTCTCCAACAGTAAGTACATTTTTTGCACATGTCTCGGACTTGGTGATCGTTCAAAATTTGTATTATCAGCTTCTGACTCGGATATGTTTCTTTTGTCCTATGTAAATATATCAGTAGAATACCCAGCCATGGCACATAGTGCTCCCAACAGCTCTTGGGCCCCCACAGGGCTCCTAGCAGGCTTATAGTTCCCAGGCATCACTGTCAGAGTGGGTAAGAATTCCAGAGCACGATGTCCGTCTTTCGTAATTATGGCTGCCCTAGTTGCTAATGGCCAGGCCCTGCACTCTTAGAGCAAATGGAATGTTCCCGTTGGTGCCCGGCATCGCCGGATGGTTACCTATAGGGTCCTGCTGTTTATCCCGAGTAGAGTCCAAGATCCAACTCCCCTATTATCTCAAGTAAAAGATGGACAGACTACACGCTTCGGAGCACTAGAAATTTATACTCCAATTCCCCAAAACACACTTTTTTAATTTACTATGCAAATATAACTTCTCCACCGAAAACCAGTGTAGGCAGGCATTACCCGTTCAATTCAGTCAGTCAGCAGCAGGCTCATGGACAGGAAAACCATGGGTGAAATTCTTATGGATCTACTTTACTCATACTATATAACATACTGTAAAAACTAAAAACAAACGGAAAAAAATGTGCCATGTCGTTCAACTTGCCTCCTCTGCTAAGGTCTGCTTTTATGTCTTCCAGAGTGGCCCACAGGTGGTTTTTTCTTTTTCTTTTTTTTTTGCAATTTAAGTGGGTGCGGTGGAAAAAATACTTCACCATAAAAACCGAAATAATCGAGAATCTAGCTAATTAGGGACGTTAGATGTTACCTCTCCTAGTAATGTCTATCTATGACTTTAAAATCACTCGGTGTAAATCCTCTCTCTCTCTCCTAAGGAAACTTGAAACGAGGATGGATGGATGTCCTTCTGGGGTTCGTATAGTACTCTCCAGTCACACAGCCCCTTTGGAACTAGTTTTAGTGCTTTGTGCGGGTGAGAAGGGAGGGAGGAAGGAAAGAAGAAAGTTCTCCCTTCTTCTCCCAAACACAAAACTGTGAAAATGAAAAAATCACAATTAGTGAGACGCATTTATATAAAGCTCAGGAGATCGGAAGATTATTTTTTTATTATTTTTTTTAGTCAACTTACCTCTGCGAAAGATCCACTCGCGGAATTTATATAGCACATCACGGGATTCACCCACCCCCCCTACCCCGATCTATCTATCCTCCGACCCGGCAGGTTGTCTGGACTTACCCGCCTGAGTACTTAGTCATCCCTCTACGATATGTACCTCCCCGCCGGCGGGTTGAGGGATTCGAGCAGTTATACGCTAGAAACAAGACAAAACCACAAGTAGGTATTATAAATCCAAACAGCTAATTTACCAACACAACTGTAGACATAGGAAGGGAATGTTCTAGGTAGCGACCTCTCCAGTTCGGAGGGGGGGGGTGATTAATCACACCTAGTTCGGGTTTTTTTCTTCTAACTTTTATTGTTGTTGTTGCTTATATGGGGGGGGTAGAGTAAGAGTACAGTAACATATCGTATCATATTCGTAGAGTGGAAAGTAGTGATAGGTATTTCATAGTACAGACGGAGAGAAGGAGGGAGGGTTAACCGTTAGATTAGTGGAAGCCGGAGGGCTGGTTTTTCTTCTCTTTTTTTTTTTACCGATCGGTTTATACCATACTATAATAGTACTTTCACATAAGCATGTAAGTAAACTCGGGTCGGGGGGTATGTCGGGTCCGGAGGTATGTCGGGAACTCAGATACGCAGGGGAAGTACACAATTCAGTACTCAGTAGACAGTGGGATACGGTACTCAGAATCAGGTCAAATGTAAATTCCTGCTCACACTGCGTACCTCTCTTCCCGACGTAGCCTCCAGAACCGACATAAGTTACAAGTACCTCCCGTAGCGAGTTTAAGTTAGCACCAATCCAAAGTCCATACTTCCGGAAACTTTTGCACTCGAGCATCACACATCGTTAGCGAAAGAAGTTGGATCACCAGAGTCATGGGGGTAAATGTAATCCCCGTGAAGAACAGTCGATAGATTGCCCCATCTTGGACCGAATCCCCTAACTTACTTTTATTAGCCACTTACATAAAATCAATTGAAAATAAAACAGCAAAAACTTACATCAAAAACCAGCTCTCCCTTCCTTTCACACCTCGGCGCACCCTCCATGTCATCTTCACCTCTGCCACCCCAACTCCACAAAATACATCTGAACCGCCCCCACCACCCTTCATCCTCATACACTACACAACACCAAACTCCTTCCCTGGCACTTGCATGACAGAATTGAACACCGTCAGATAGCAGACCCCGGCTGCTCCTGCTGCCCTCTCCATCCACGAGAAGGGTATAAATTACAGAGTGTGGCGGCGGTCGGTGTAAGTGGGCTAGACATTAATAGTCGGGTTGCAAAGCCCACCAAAGGCGGCGGTAATGCTGGCAATCGGCCTATATTCCATCTTGGGAAAGCGCATAGCGCGAGAGATTTCAAAAGTGTAATTGAAGAGGAAGATGGGTTCGTAGTTTAGAAGCGTAGAGCAGCCATGGGTGGGCGCATAATAGGGGAGTTATCTAATGCATGGTCTTAGCTTGGGATGATAGTGGGAGGGGAAGGATTATACCGTCACAGACTTGTCCGAGAAACTCGATCAAGTGTACTCATGGTGGATAGTCTGCACGGGGGGGTGGCATCATGCCTTCGTGCACAGGTGGCTCGAGCGCCATTTTAGCCAGTTGTGATGGTGTTGGACAAAAGATAATTATAAAAAAAATGTTTTGTTTAGCCCCAGATAGAGAGAGCGTGTGTGTGTGGTGTGTGGAACGAAGGGGTGAGAGGAGGAGAATGGAACAAAACTAGGGGTGGTCGCTGGCCGTAGGGCATGAAAGAGGGAGGCAAAGGGACGAAACCCTGGGGTAATACTTGCTTGGTAGGTTTTTTAGGCCCGATTAAAGCAGTTGTCCCTACAAGTGCAGCACAGAATGCCGAGAGTAAAGTATTTAGTTTTTCATAACCCTCTACAAAGAAGAAAGATCTAACAACCTATAAAAAAAGTGTTCTCAGTCCAGAAATTTCGCTAATCAACAGTAGAGGCTCGAAAAAGAGATTCCGCTATGGTATCGTGAAAATACCTCCATATAACACATTGGCCTCTTATTTTGTCCCCCGCTCTAACCTAGCAAGACTATCATACACCAAGCTTTCCTCCACCTCCCCTCTATCCCATGTTCTCCGGAGGGAAATAAGTGTGGTGCATCCTTCAATCACTTCTCGAGGCCCTATACACAACCAAACCATTCACAAAAATAAAGTCAATGGCAGAAAAATGCCGTAGCTACCCACACCACTTTAACAAAATCCAAAGATTATCGTACACGAATACCATATCATACAAACCCCTCCTAATCAGGGCCAGGGGCCCCAATCCAGCATCCCCATCTCAATATTCCCCCCCACCGCGGTCCAAAAGCCACCATCCTGAAACATTTCCCCATTCCCCGTGAACACCAACTGCTCTAGAGGTGCCGTCGTGCCAGTCCATTCGCTCGTCAAAGTGTAACCTGGAGTGGCGAATGTCGAATCGAGAGGTTGCGGCTGTGAATGCTGTGGGGGCGGAAGAGGTAGGAAAGGATTCTGCGTTGAATCTTGCTGTTCCTGTCGCTGTTCCATGACGTATTTGTTTCCCTTAAGGGAGTCGAAATTTGAATCCTGGAGCGCAATGTTAGGAGGCATGGCCCTGGGAGATCCCAACGTTGTTGCACAGGAACTGTGCGAGTAGTTGTTATTCGGCAAAGGTGTCGAGGCCGAGTCACGGCTGGTGCTCAGGCTCCCTGGCGTCCCACCAACTCCGGTTCCACTCTCACCACGGCCCAGATCAAGTTGGGATAGACTCGCTGCTGGCTCAACGGGCATGCTCAGCGCTTCCTTTATCTCTGCATTTCGTCGAAGGTACCACGTCCTCATAACCTTCATTATCATAGCAAACGTTCTAGCGCCCCTGCACTTGTCCTCTGAGGCTATACCTTCTAATTTCGAGATCAAGTCTCCCAGGGATTTCTCTATTCCAAGTCCATCCTTGTTTATGTGTTTTCCTAATTCGGATTTCGGGGACAAGGCAGCAAAGTGGATTGTCAATAGAATGATGTATATATAGCTGCAACGGATGAAGTTGAACATTGGAAGCGACCGTGCGGAAGTTAGTGGGAGAGAGAGGAATGTTGATACTATAGTATTGGCAGAGAATATACACGTTTTAATTGCGTTAAGATGCAGAGAGGTAAGTGGTTGAGACGAAGCTGGTGGATGGAGTAACGACTCAGCAAAAGGAGGACGAAAGTCGTCAATGTTGTGGTTATTGTGAAGAGCGATCTCATTTGTGTAAATTGAGACTAGGTGGAAGGACATCTCCAATTGTGCTACATAGGGTCAGCATGAGAATAAACTACATGGTCGGTCATGGTATTACGATGCTGAGCTTTTTCCGGAAGCTCGTCCTTCCATGTCTTTAACCTTCTGTTGAACTCCTGGAGTTTAAGCTGGACCCTCTCCTCCTGAAGATCAACCACTGCGTCTACCTGATCAAAAGCGAACTCGTTCCCCACATCCTCCGCAATCTTTTGCATTTTTACCAAATTAGCGAGGTTCATGTCTGTCTTTTCTGCCTTGGGATTGGTCTCCAGCTCTTGGATACACTCAGCCATGAAGGGAGTGAAACGCAACATAGTAGGTCTCCGTGATGCCATGGCAACAGTGCAACAAGTCCAGTAACAAGCCAGCAACGTTCTTCGTGACTCAAGTGTTGACGAATCCACGCGAGTACATCCTGGCACGAATACCTGCGGGGGGTTCGACAACCTGTGTTTCCGATCACCCAGTGGAGGATGTGTATGCTCTCCAGGACGCATCGCACGAGGTATCGAGAGTATTCCCCGTGATTTCGACAAGACAGTCTTACGACCAAGCCCAATTTCCACTGCCATGGCAGCGGCTTGGTGGGTGAGCATGCAGTATTTAAGCTCATGAACATGCTCTGGTGGATAATACCATAGCGCTGTTACTAGTAAGGCCTGAACCATTTCGAGAGTCTTCTCCCCATTTATCATAATCTTCTCTGCCAGCGCCCGTGAAACCTCCTTGTGCAGCGCATGGTGTAGATCTTGGTGATTCATCCTAGAAGCTGACGCAAGGATTGCGAGGAATAACGTCGGCTTCTCTCTCCGTACTTCGTCGGCTGTAGTGCCGGGTGGAAACACAACCGCCGGAAAATGCGGCACTAGATTCTCGATATAGTTGTAAAAGATTTCCCTAGCCATTTCTATGCCTAACAATTTTCTGCCTATCACGTCCACGTACTCATATTGATGCCCACTCCCTTCCACAGGTTTTATATGCGTGCTTATGGGGATTTTGCTTCCTTCGGGAGCAAGGAATGGGCAAGATACTGAAAACTCCTTTGAATCACTTCGGAGCTGCCACTGAGCCCGGTTGTGATTGCCTTCCCTCCCTCGCCTTGGTGCCCATGCCGAAACAGGGCTTGGAACCGCTGCTTGGGCAACAGCGTCCGCGAGTGTCTCGTCTTCGTAGTCCTCCTCATCGTCATCCTCTCCCTCTGATTCCCTAGCAGCCATCTCCCTGGTCGCATTCAGACTAGCCGTCAGCGCATCAATCTTCTTTTCCAACTCTGCAACCTTTGTATCCGCCTTTTTCTGCCGTTTTCTCGATGGAGCCGTAAACATGCATTCCCGGTTCGCCTTAGCGCATCTCTTGCACTGTTTGGAAGGGTCATCCATGTTTGGTTCACACCGTACCTTCAACCCACGACAGGATTTGCATGCCCGTGGCCGCTTCTGATCTTGTAACTGTGGTAGACTTCCTACAGTCGGCGACACGGAGAAAGAACTAGCGCTCTGTATCGGTGGCAAGTGAACAGGTTGGGAATGCTCTAGGATGTGAGCGTCTGGCGCTTGTGAATTTGGGGGGCGCGTTGGATCATGAGAGCTAATGGCCAGTGGTGGTAGAGAGTGAGAAGGTCCAAAGCGCCCTCTATGGCCTGGGTCCAAATGCCTTGAGGTATCCGTCAGATTCGTATCAACCTCCATCCAAGGAATCGGCAAGGCTTAAGCTAGGTAACTTGGGCCGTAGCGGGGAAATGTCGGGGAGCCAGCAGAACTCAGGAGTGTATCGGGGAGTCGGTGAAAGCAAAAAAACGACCTGAAAATTATTCCTGAGGGGAGTACCATAAGCGAAGACCCTTCCGTCAGATGTGGGAAGAAGTAGGCCCCAAACCACCAAGACCCCAGCCAGGATGCCACAGGTTCCAAGGCAAAGAGAGCGGGATACCGCGATTACCGTATCTCTAGTTGAAGTTTTTCCTCAGTGCAGTGATTGATGAGCCTGGATACTGACGTACAGGGACTGGGCCGAAGGGCTCAAAGGTGACAATTAATAGACCGGGTGCTCTGGAGGTTGGGGGGATGTAAGTTCGAAGTTGAGCCCGGTACCAGTATATCGCCACAGTACAGTAAGCGCTAGCGCTACAAGTAGACAGTAATGTGCTTTAGGTGGTGGAACTGATGGATGCTTGGGAGAAACAGCGAAAGACTAGAGCATGGCGGATGGAGAATTTTCAGGAGGAGGATCCATGAATGAGTGGCTCACGGATTCGCAATCGAAGAGAATATTTTGGCGGCTGCCTCTGGTTCTCTCCCGTATCATCTAGCTATACCGGCATTTCCTCCACAACTTCCCTCGAAAGAGTTCTGTAATACGGATGGGAGGTTTTAGGAAGTAAACGGTCTTGCTTCCCCTCTTAAAAAGCATCACAAATACGGTACTAGTACTGCATGACACTTCCATCCCGCACAGCACAAAGCCAGAGAGCACTGGCACTATCCCTTGGACGAGCGACGCGGTCAAACTCGAAGCCTAGCCCGTGCAATTTCTCCTTTCTCGGTGAGGAGAAAGTGCGAGCACGGGATACTGGTATTTGTGAGAAGCCCCCATCACCAAGTGGCTGCGTCGCTCTGTCTCAGTCAAGTCTCACAAAGATCTATGCAAGTGCATTGGAGAAGAGTGGTCGGGTTTGCTTGAAATTTCCATCGGCCGAAGGAACATGAAATTCGGGCGATTGCGCTCGTAGGGTGCTCGATGATTATCCGGAAGCAGTGAGGGACCATGATCGGAATGGTTGAATCCGGCCAATCTGAATTGAAGAATTACGGACCATGAACCAATCCGCGAGCCGGCCAATACTGTGGCCATGTCAACCAGCAGGAAGTGGGAGGCCTGTGCTCTTTGGTAGTACACGTAAATATAGAAGAGCAACACCAGCCACCATAAGGGAAAGGTTTAGATTTTAGTCCCCCTCTAACTTGCGGGATGGTAATTGGGGTGGTACGAGTACTCGAGTGCTTGTGCTCGAGTACATGTACGTGCACTTGTACTCGTACTAGTACAGTACTGAGTAAGTTATGATACCTCCCAAAGCTGGTACTAGTATCATAGAAGCAGGGTACTCCATGCCAGAGTCCAATACCCCTGACCAAAAGTGGCTCTCCTCTTCACCCCGCAATTCGCCAAACCAATGCCACTGTTGTCTCCCGGTCTTCCACCCACGAGCTGTAGCACCAGCCAACCTCAGCTTACCATTTTCCTCCTACGCCGCGCACCATGCGGGTCAGCTAAGCATGTTGTCCCTGTCGAGAATCGTACCTATTGGGGTTGCTGGTTGCTCTAGTACAGTACCGGTATGCATAAAGGGGAGATTACGGTACAAGTACAGAGGCGGTATCATACTCGGGCACTAGTAGAACCACTTCACACGCCACTCCGACAAACCCTCCCTCCCTCCCTCACTCGGATGACAACTAAACTTGAATACCGGTAGGAAAGTTTCCTGTGATGAACCGGAAGAGATCAGCTGCTTGTTTTTCGTTACAAAAAACCAAACCAACCAACCGGAATCTGTCCGAATGGGGGGGTGTGTCCGAGTGGCTTGTGAAGTCATCCAGGATATTGGAGAAATATCATACAAGTGCTCGAGTGCCGGTACTCCTACCGGTACTTGTACTGAAAAATAAATGAACCCTGTGTCAGTGTATCTACTACTAGTAGTACTCTCCAGGACGGAAGAAACCACAAATCACCAACCATCACCAATGAAAACCACACCCAGAAAACAAGTTCCACAATTCACAATCAATTCAAGTCACATACCGTAAGCCAGTTCACAAACCTTCACCGAAGAAAACCTCATGTCAAGAAAAAAATCAAAGCGAAGAGAAAGCCCAACCTATCACAGTTGTCCGACTATCTAGAGATCCCCCTCTCGTGGTTTGCTATGATATCCCAATTTTCTTTCTTCCGTTGACCGTTCAAACTGTTCCGTACCGTAGTTCGGTGGTGAGAAGCAACAAGAAAGAAGTAAGAGATCGCTGTCTACATGGATTTGGCCCACCCCCTGTCATCAACATGAGCTATTCCGCCTCAAGCAAAGAGCTATCATCAATTGTCATTCATGTCCTGCCCAATGATCCGCCACTAGGTAAAAATATATATATTCTAATCAAGCAAAGACAAAAATTATCCGCAAAAGTACCGGCACCCGTCCTTTGCTCATTGCAAAAGTTCCGTGGATACAAGGCTTGGCGCATTTTATTAGGCGGCCACACCCAAGTTAGCACCAAGCCAAAACCCACATTTCCGGAAACTTTTCAATGCTCAAGTATCATACCTAGTTTACTCCAGCACTTCACCGCATCCTCCAATTGTTAGCGAGATAAAAAGAAGCCTACAAAGTCTACAGTGCCCCAAATAATTACTGAGGAGTCGTCTACAGCAGGAGAAGACAAAATACGGTATGACACAGTGGGAGAGTTACTGGTACTTGAAGAGGTTAGAACAATGTTTAGGTGCCCCGAGGGTTGTCCTAGGCGTCCACTACAGGGTGCTGACATTCACCGATTACCGTATTCTTTCCTTTGAAGATTTGGGGCGGGACGGGTGCAGGTATTGTTTCCTTCCATGTCAACTCTTTTCTTGAAAATCGGTAATAGTGCCGTACCCTGCCCGCACTGTCCTGGGGTACCGGTAGGGGAGGGGTTGGCAAGTTTTTTGCTGCCTGGTCGGTCGAGATGATTCCTTTCCTCTGTACAGTACGACTACGGTACTCGTACTTTGCAGTATTATACTGTGGTCGCTATGCTGGAATGGACGACACATTCGGGGCATTACAAGCAGACTGGCATCCAGTGCCGTAACTTATTACAGCGTCAACTCGAAAAATTGAGTATCTCCGGGCAATCGAATCATCCGCACCAAGACTCTCCACCCCTGATCAAGCCTAGTATTCTAGCAGTGAACAAAAAAGGAATGGGAAGACTGTGACAACCCTCGTGAAACCAGAAAACCATAGTGAACGCAAGTTCCCTTCCCGGTATTCCCTTTTTGTTCACTTCTATAGTAGGGTTGATTAGGGGCTTCCCATCATGGTGCGGAGGTTAGAGTGGAAGCCTGTCCGGAGCTATGATACCGCTGCTTGTACGGTGCTCAATTTCTCGAGTCAATGCAGGCACGGTACCGTACTCGAACACCGGTAGGACAGCCGATGGTTTTCGCCGAGCGAGGCTTACGCCACGACGGCCCAACTCAGCGATCGAAGTGGCCGGGTGGGTTGAGGGATGGTGTGAAGAGCGTTGCAGAGATCGATTTTCCCTCTTTTTGTTATGCTTTTCGCCTTTTCACCCCTGATGCTGATTTATGACAAACTGCTGGTGTTTCTCACCGATGCATACCGGTACTCCAGTACATACCGGTATAGTAGCAGGATAATGTTGCGCATAGCAAATTTGGTTGCCTCCGCCAGGAGCGAATCCTTTTTGCTTACTAATGCGCTTAATTTTCCTACTGTAGAGACGTGACATTATCCTGTTAGCGACATTGTCCTGTCACTCCCTGCCCCCCTCAACTCTTTTCGAGTTTTCCAGCCATCGCCTCTCCAAAGCTGGGAAAGAGAAGGCAAAAAGGCAAAATGGAGAAAACATAAAAACGCTTCCTTCTTCTTTTACTTGACCCCTACACATCCTCACGTGGGAAAATATGCTGGTTCATCGGTTTCATTTGGCAGTTCCACTCGCTCTCCTCCCATTGGCCAATTGATGGCAGTTTACCCTACCGCAGAAGGAAGCTCCATGCCCTTCCAACATGCCGGGAAAGAACAATACAGCATCGTGCCTCCCGCCGGACAGCAAGCGAGGAGTAGGCGGAGGAGGAGGCGGGAGTGGAGCGAACGAGAGAGTCAGGTGGATCCTTTATTTTTTTACTTTTATTTCGCCCTCTTCTCTTTTCACGCCTTCGATCCTCTTGGAAAGGCGTACTGTTATGAATCTCTGCCCTCGCAAACCATCGGTAACTGGGGTTTTTTCTTGATCATTTGTTCTTCCCTCACATTCATTGCTCTCTACTTTTCTCTCCCCCATCATTCTTCACAGTGAGGGAAGGAAAGAAGGCACTAAACACGACACGAGGCGTTTAGGAGAGAGGGGACTGAAAACAGACGCGATACATTACGTCACCCCCCAATAGTCAATAAAGCGAGTTACTCGTCAAAACAATCACGGCTTCCCACTCCGAATACCAACCCTCCAACACCGATCAAACGCCCTCCAGATGACGTCTCTCCCGTCTTCACTGGCCGAAAACCGGCTTCACCCCTCGGCTCAAATACACCAAACAGTCACTACGGTAGCTGTATCGACAGGGGACTACTCTGACAATGATGCTTATGGGAAGCGAAAACCGGAGGTATTGGGTTCTGGCCCTGGTGGGGTAGAGCCCATCGGCGCATTCGAAGTATCCAAGGGCAAGAGGCTGTTACAGGTTGGACTAGCGGTTGTGTACTGCCTTTTTGCCGCTGGTATAGTCTTTGGGTACGCCGCGTTGAAACCCATCATGATCAAGGAGGGAATCTACAAGGATAAATGCACTGAGGAGGAGATCGAGAAGGGTTTGAGGGTTTGTTACGAGCAAGAGATACGGTTCGTACCCCCCTGCCTGTATGGAGAGATGGAGTGCTAATGACCTCCCCCCAATAGACTAAACTTCATGTTTACTCTTGCAGCGGTTGCCACGAATGTTTGTGCGCTGCTGGTGGGGACAATATTGGACCAGTATGGACCTAGAGTTTCTGGGATTATCGGATCGATACTGTTTGCTCTCGGATGCTTGGGGTTTTCCTTCTCAAAGCAGATACATAATTTTGATCGTGAGCTTTCCCTGTTCTTTACCTTCTGTACCTTTCTCCCTAACACTAGTGCCAAGCGTACCCGATATCCTATCTTCTTCTGGCTCTCGGTGGTCCGTTCATCTTCATCTCCTCCTTCCATCTCTCGAATGCTTTTCCGTCGTACTCGGGCCTAATTCTCTCGATGCTCACCGGAGCTTTCGACTCTTCCACCGCCGTCTTCCTCCTCTATCGGCTCCTCTACGACCACACCCATGGGAAACTCACCCTACGCGCCTGGTTCACGGCTTACTTGATCGTGCCCGCGACAATCTTGATCCTGCAACTAACTCTTATGCCCTCAGGGAGCTACAAGACCGTCGGCGAACTCGCCTGCCAAGCCGAAGTTGAAGAAGAACTCCTCCAGGAAGACGATGGCAACGAAGACTACATGGAGGTCGACGGCGACCGCCGCCTCCGCCGCGAGCGTCGCTCGAGCCTAATCCACGAGATCGACTCGCTCCTCGGGGGCAAAGATGCGAAAGCAACACACGACAGGAAGCTCGAAGAATCCCACGAGAGCAGCGGCGTCTGGGGCGCTATGCACGGAATGCCCATAAATCGGCAAATCTGTAGCTGGTGGTTCGCACTCATAACCCTCTTCACCGTGATTCAAATGATCAGAATCAACTACTTTGTCGCGACCATCCGTCCACAATACGAATTCCTCCTCGGAAGCTACCACAGTGCGGTAGAAGTCAACCAATTCTTTGACCTGGCCTTGCCACTCGGCGGCATCTTTGCCGTACCTTTAATCGGCTACCTGTTGGACCGCTACTCCACCCTCGTAGTCCTTCAAATCCTCGTCGCTCTCGCCGCCATAATCGGCAGCCTCGGAATCGTCAAGAACTCCTATCCCGCCGCCATAGCCGGTATAATTGGCTTCGTGGTTTACCGTCCATTCTATTATACCGCCGTATCAGACTATGCAGCGAAAATCTTTGGCTTTGAGACATTTGGAAAAGTATATGGACTTATCATTTGCCTTTCTGGCCTTTTCAACTTGTCGCAGACCGGCCTGGATGCGCTCACGTTGAGGGTTTTCCGGAAGGATCCCCGGCCGGTGAATTTGGGGCTTCTAACGGCGAGCGTGGTTGTAGGGTGCCTACTTGTTGGGTATGTTTGGAGGAGTGGCAAGAGTATCAAGAGGTTTAGGCTCGGACTTGAGGCTGAGGGGGCTAGAGAGGAGATTATGCCTGGGGGAAGCTTGACTGGGTATGGAGGGGTTTAAAGGCTTGTGAAGGAGGGAGGAGAAAAGTATATATTGATGTTTATGAGCGATGCTTATCACGGTTACCCCTCTTTTTCCCACCTCTGTTTTTCTTTCCCCCTATTTGGAACTGTTTTAAAACTCATGGATCCATTTGGTCGGTAACATATCCAGCGCGTTTTGGTTTGCATTTTTATTTATTTTCTATTAAATTTTGCAATCATTTTAACTCATTTATGGGAGATTGGTCATCTTTTCCCTACTCTCTATAGGGCATTGTACTCTAGATCGTCTCTTTTTTGTTTCCTAATCCCCGCGCGCGTGTAACGTTATGTTGGACCGGTTCATCAGTCTATATCTGGTAGTTGACCTTCAAATAGCACTCGAGTACGGTCTAATCAAAAAGTTTGACAATTGGAACCGAACCCCGGATCAAGTTAACCCCAGGCCAGTTAAAGTTGGCGGCACAGTGCCGTACCGTGCAACAGCAAAGCGCATGGAATACCAATCGAGTGCACGAGCCATTAGCTATTGGTACCGCACTGTCGGACCTGTCAATGGCTTCTACGGGTTTAATGTGTCATAGGCAGGATTGTATAAGCGGTTACGTGATTGCAAAGTGAGTGGTCGACATGAAGGTTTTTTCTGTTATTTTATTTAGACCAAGGGAAGAACAACCTCCGGGAGTGAGAGCATCGTGGGATTTTTTTCTTTTCTTCTTTTGTTAAAAGACAGAAACCGTCCTGTGACCTTCCATCCGTTTGTGTTTTTCCTCATCAATCGAAACCAAGTCAATAAAATACAGCTCTCCCTCTCCCTCTCCCTCTCCCTCTCCCTCTCATCTTGACACCCTTCACCTCCATCAAGATCTTTTTTGTTTTCCGTCTAATTAATTATTTCTTGCTTTTTTTATTTTTTTATTTTATTTTTATTTTTTTATCAAACAGTTCTGGACGACACCAGTTTGTCAAAATACCGGTAGACAGCTCCCGCAACAAAAGAACGCCTTCCCGGTAGGGGAGGACCCGCGACGGCAATTGTACTCGAGTACAAGTACAAGTACGAGTACTCGTGCTCGGGCATAGTAGCACTAACAAAGACGAGATTATATAGCTAACTTATCCCAGAAGCAAATCTCTACCACTCCCCCCCAACACCAATAATAATACCAGTATGTATTATATGGAAAAAGTTTTTATTATCATATCCTACATAGGTCACCATACCCCCCCCCTCCCCTTCCCTGGCCCTCCTTGGCCCGTCCCATCATTTTCACAACCTCCGGTGGGGGGAAAAAAGAAGAAAAAAAATAGAAATAGAATAGAAATCTGGAAATCGTGGAAACTTCTGATGTTTTCCATCCTTTTTTTTTTTTCCTTTTTTTTTTCCCCAATTTTTTCCAATTTTTTTTTTCTGGTTATGCATACCTACCGTACCGTACTCAATCACCCGCGGCAGTTATTATATAACATTACCAAGAGAAACTAACTAACTTAAAAAGCGCAGTATGATAATAATTGTATTATGGCAACGCGGGTCAGATTTTTTCGAGGAGAGGTAAGATGCTCTATTACCGGTACTGTACTGTACCCCCCGATTGGGCGGGTGTAATACAGTCCAGTACGGTGCCGGTAGCACTAACGTGGACTACCCCCTCCATGCAAGTACCGTACTCGAGTATCATACATAAAACGTTTCAATCCAGGCTATGATAGATAAACTTGTAAAAAAGTCACATTATCGCTCATTTCCTACGGCATCTGCCGCACCCGGACAACAACCACTCCCGCAACCAACGGGGGGGGAGCAAGTAAGTTAAGCAGGAAAGCGAGCGAGCACGGTATATTTCTTCTTTACTGGATTCAACTCGACTATCATACGGTAGGCCGGTGATGGATAAGTTATGCGCGCTCCCGATATTCCCTGCTGGAACAAACGAGTGTCATACTCTACCCTATCACAGCAGGAGGAATCCCCCTACTGTTATGGTATTCGATATGATATGATATGTTAGATGGATATTATAACATTCCGGTTAAGGCTGACATCTTCCGCTGCACGGCGATTTCGAAAGTGTACCGGTTCGGTAGCCAATAATTTGGGAGACGATATACAAGTGCCGATACCATAATTTGTCCATAGCAGTGTGGCCCTCTCACTTCGGTAATTTAACTGTTCCGTTCGCAGAGACCATTGCTTTACAAGTACTAGAGGGGATAAGACCGCTATGCCCGCACAAGCACATGAATAAATAACACGTCGCAAAAACTTCTATCCACTCATCATCCTTCATATTGCCCTCACTCCTTCCATAAAAGCCAGGTATAGAGCGAGATGAAAGCTACAAGACGTTTGCTAGCTTTGCCACTGTAGCCAGGAAATGATCAAACACAAAGAGAGCATGATATCTTGATATTACAACCCATCCCATTCGATGGAATATTGTCCCCCCTCCCCCTGTTTTTTCCCTTAAAAATAGTCGAAAAAAGAAAAAAAAACATCTAGAATAAAAGAAAAACACCGCTGGGCATTAATACGTTTATGGCCTAATTCTTCATAAACTGCGTCTTGGACACCCAACAGCGCTCTAGCTAGTGCCCGTAATTTTTTGGAGTAAAAGAAAATAAATATAGAAGGAAAGTGTAAATTGTGCCCCCCACAAGACAGCGGGGGGAACCAACGGATCTAATGTTCGAGCAACCTACACTGATGTCAGCAATTGATTCGAAGGCGAGATAAGAGTCCAAGGACTGACCTCAAAGAACCCTGGACGACAACATTCTCCAAGATACTACCGGGGGGGATATCAATGGTGCTGCCTTCATTTGCAACAATAATAACCGTCCCTATCGCCAGGTCAGCTATCACATTGTATAAATTCAGAGCTGAAGAATAACATACCTTTCAGTGTGACACCTCTGCCCAAATTTACCGCACCAGTAATCGTAAGATGGTCCAATTCCAAGATTCTGGGGATGCTGGGGACACGTTTTTGAAAATCCGAAACCTTCTTAAAGTGGCTTCCGAGCTTGATCAGGGGTGCAGGTCCGAATCTCGCGGCGTCGATCAAAAGTTGGCCATGCTTCATGGAGTAGAGGTCACTCTTAACCAGCATGAGGTCAGAGCATGTCTTGACAGGCAAGAATCTCCTACGAGGAACGTTGACGCCATGAGCATTCTTAAAGTGGCGGATAGCGGCACCAACGGCAGTCTCGAGCTGAATGACTGAGATGTCGGACTCGCCCTTCTTGTCGACGGGGATAGTCTTTGAGTTGGGGATAATCTCCAACTCGAGTTCGTGGTTCTCGACGACACGCTTAATGGCCTTGAGGTTGAGCCAGATGTTGTTGGTGTTGAAGTACTTGAACTTCTTGATGGACTTGAAGTCTTGCTCATGCTCCTTGGGGACCTGGGCAATCTCGAGAAGTCGGACAGTTCCCTCATAGTCAATGATGGTACCTCCTTTGACGTCGGCCTTCGTCTTATCGGTAAGCTCCATGATGTATTCCGCTCCTGTCTCCTTCATGTGGTTGAGAATACTCAAATCAACAACGGCACCCAAGTTGTCGACGTTGCTGAGGAAGAGATACTCGATGCCATTGCCGAGCAGACGGTCTAAGATACCGGAATTTTGGAGCGACTCGAAAACATCACCATGGCCGGGAGGATACCAATCAACAATAGGCGAGTTGTAATCTTTGGTAGCAGGGAGAAGGGAGTCCCTAAGGACACGGGGGTATCGCGATTGGTTGAAGGTGTGAATGGTTACGCGGTGACCCTCATACTTCTTAATGATGTTTTGGGTATCATCATTGGTGTTGAATGAGTTCATGAGGACGAATGGAACATCAACACCGTGGGTCCGGTTAAGATATTCAACCTGACGGACGGACAAATCGAGGAAAGACATGCCCTCACGGACTTCGATAACCGATTTGGGACCAACACAACCCATAGAAGTTCCAAGACCACCATTAAGCTTGAGAACAGCAAGCTTGGAGAGGAGCGTAGTGTCCTCGGTTTTAGGAAGGGTTTCGTAAGGGATAACCTGGTCGGACTGGGGAGGTTGGATACGGTCCCAATCCCTGTAAAATTGATTCCTGTGTAAGCTCATGGCCGGAAATTGACGAGTGATAAGTCAAAACTTACAACGTAGTACCCTTGGCCTTATCCTGTAGGTATCTTCTGAACAAAGCAAAGAAGTTATCCATTTCCGTCTCAAAAGCCTAGTCACCGTCAAAGCAATGTTAGTGTTTTATCATTTTACAGTTTCAGGGTTCATACCATTTTGGCCTTGGGGTCTTTGACGCTATCGGCAAGGCCGTTCAAAGCATTCCTCATCTGACTGGCAGCAACTGAGGTTGAGGTGTTGTCAAATGCCTATACAAAACTAAATTAGCACTACGGTAATCATAAACTGTACATAACGTCGAGTGGCCAATATTGGGGATTTCAGTAACTCACGAAAGCTGACTGGGACTTCCCGTGTCTCCTCCCGGTGGGGACGGCGAGACCATCATCGGGAGCACCTCCTCCCACTGCCAAATTCTTCGCGTAGGAAGTCATTTTCTCAGGTTGCTGTTGCGCTATTGGTGTAGTCTCGACTGTCTCGACTGTGTGGACTGTTTGTACCGTTTGTACAGGCTTGACTTCGACGGGCTGTACTTCAACTGGTTTGACGTCAACCGGCTTCTGCTGCACTGGCTGAACGGGGTTTTGCTGCACTGGCTTCTGCTGCGTTGGCTTCTGCTGTACGTGCTTGAGCTGTGCGTTCCTAGACCTCTTGTTGAAGAAACGGTTTAGCATTGGAAACCAGAATGTCAAATATATACAAGATATAGGAGCCTAATGAACAACGGAAAACGCGGAAATATTTATATAACTGAGGGTAAAGGCACAAGTCATGATGAAGGCAAATCGGAAAGCTCCAAGATACGAAAACAAAGCGGAGGGCAAAAGACCCACTGCCTAAACAGCGAGAGGGGGCAACTCACCAATGAAATGGTAGATCGATGGAAGATGGTTGATTCAATGGCCTTCCGCAGAGGCTATTGTTCAAAAGAGCCGGTACTGATGATGAATTGGCTTGCTGGAAGGTAGAGGTGAGGAAGTGGGGAGGAGAGGAAGGGATGAAGTAGGGAAAGAGAGGGTCTAAAATGCCGGCTAGCAGAATGTCGAGGAGGATGAGGGGGGGGGGTGCTACAACCCTGCCAAGGATGACGAAAGGAGCAACCAACTTTTTTCTTTTTCTTTTTCCCGGTCGTGAAAAGGCCCACGCACAGCACGGGGCACCAGCTCAAGGTGAAGAGGACAATTCCCCTTCCTCTTTCTATCCATCATACAACAGAATAACTACGCTATCACTAACAACCTTAGGTTTTTAGTCTGATTTCTCAATGAAGGTCCAAAGATTATTTGTTGTGATCTTTGGTTCAACAATTGCTTTATGGATGTTCTTGAAGCTCCTCTCACCCGTCCAAACATTTTCTCAGAGCGCTCTGTGTGGAGCAAACAAAACCACACCCACATTTGGCGGAACACCGACCTGTCGGGTTCACTGGTGGCACAGGCTGCAGCTCAATTTCCCTTGGCACAACCCTGAAGGCGGATAAACGGGGGAAAAAATTAATGTCTCAACCGACAGGCACCCACCAATGAATATCTGATTATTTTTTAACGGAGCATCCTATGCGGAGTCTCAGAACGCCGCAAGTAACTACATTCCAAATACTTCTCTCTCTCTCCACTAATACGTACAGCTCTGGACAGCTCACGCAGCAAATTCTTTCCGTTTTCCCTCTCGCTCGCTCTTCCCGATATCGAGGAGTGGGAAAAATACTCAAGCCGTAGCTATTATGCATTCTTCCGAGACAAAATACCTCCTGAGACTTGTGCACCATGGGGCAGAGTGGGCCCATTGGAGCCATAATTGCTTAGTGCTGCCGAATATTGCAAATGGATCCCGCCTCGCCTTCTCCGAGCCCGTGCGTTGAGTCGCACCATTTCCTTCGAGAGAACCGTGAGCTTAGCAGTTTACAGTAACACCAAGCAGTCACCAAGAGTCTCCACGTGTGCTCGCAGGTGCGCTGGCAAGTGTGGCATTGGGCATCAGGAAAATGAGGAGACAGGACGATGTTGCAACGAAGGGGGGGTTCGATCAAAAATGACCGAAGGACTAGGAATGCGCTTTTCGAACCGGGGGTCATAAGATAGAACCCCTTCTAACAAAATGGTAAGCAATGATATTTGAAGGCAGTTAGAAGCAAAGAAACTAATAAAATGATAGGGAAAGGAAGCAAATGTAGCAGAAGCAGCAAATAAACTGGCACCAGTGCTCTGTTTCCCCTGCTTCTAAGCAATAAATACTTACACAGCTGGGCCGAAGGCAGAAATTCCCATAAGAGTTCCAACTATTTTTGCTTACTAAAACATTAAAGAACCCCCCCCCCTTTCAATCCCCATTTTCAGAAGCCCCGATTCAAACCCCTCCCCTTTCAATCCCCATTTTCAGAAGCCCCGATTCAAACCCCTCCCCTTCTAACCCCCGGGTTCGATTATCATCGAAGGCCTTCTTTGCAACACTGAGATAGGACGAATTTGACTTTGGCTGAAGTCTTCAGATGGAGCCGTGTATAGCATGTCAAAGATGGTTGCGTGGCACTCGCGGAGGAAAATCAAAATAGAGAAAAATATATGTATGTACCGGTACCTACTGTACTCATACGAGTGACAAGACAAGTTCAAAATCAACATCGCCGGCTTTTCCTTCCTTCCTACATAACGCTAAGTGGGGAAAAAAACAGCTCAATTTGCCATTGGAGATAACCTCGCATACATTCCATCCTTGACAACTATTCTTTGGGGATAGAGAGAGCAAAAAACAAACATAATTGGCTGTCAAAGTTACATACAATGACCCATTGCAAAGGAGTGCGGCACCTTCTCGGCATGTCTCCGGAGGGGTCGAAGCCATCTTTTCCTCAAATTCATGGCACCCCCTTTCTTATCTTATCAACCCCTCAAATGGTCCCGCTCCTCTCAATACCGACTGGACACATCCTGGCTTCATACATCAATTCAAAGTTTATACGATACTGCCTGAAGTCTTGTGCATATGCAAAATCCCGGGTATGACATATCACAATGTCAAATTGCCTTGGGCTCGAGTAGGGTTAGGGGTTTTTTGAACCTCACTCCTCGAGAACTCCAGCCCTAATGGTAACTAGCGAAACGTCTAGTTTCCGATGCGATACGGAGAATACGGTAACCTCTGTTGGCGCGTGAAATTGATGCCAACCGACCGTTTGCGAGGAACTGGGAACCCTCGCAGGTAGTCTAGTTTTTTAATTCGTTTCCCTCCTGTCTAGGCCATTTAGGCGTTGCAAAGCATGATAAGGTGACCTATCGGTACATTCGTTGCGGCTCCGGACCATTACCCCTCCCCACTCCCCCACCAAACACCCTTTACCGTCATCCATACACAAGCGTGAATAAAGCTTGAGGTTTTCCGACTTGAGCCTTACCAGTAAGTATCCCCTGACTTGTTTTGGCTGATTCTCGCGGTCTTCTCCGCTTATTGGGACTCGTCTTCTGCTCCAAATTACCGGTAGTGCGGTGTTCTTGAATCAATGCTATTGTGTATCTTGAGCCTCGCGTAACGGTGCAGAATATTAACTTTTTATTTTTTAAAAAAGGGAAAGGATAAGGTCTAATTCTTGCCTTCCTCGCTTATCTTCCCGCTACCTTAGGATTTGAAAAACCCCTAGTAAGTAAGACAAATGATTGCTGAAGATTGAAAATTCGCTAATTTAGCCGGAGTTTTTCGGAGAGTATTCTGGTGTGTGGTTGGTGTTTTTTTCTTCTCCTTCTTCTTTCACCTCCTCTTGCGCTCTCCAAAATATGTTGAGGCGACAAAATACCCCTCATTGAGTATGGATGGGGAGACGTTGATGCTTGCTGTTTGTTGGTAATACAACATGACCCTCAAGAACCTGGCTCGAAAATCAAGCTTTGGTTTTTTTTTCTCTTCGGTACCGGCATACGGGTCGATGATCTTTTCTTTTCTTTTCTTTTCTGCGCTTACCCCTAACCCATTGAATCCGCTGACTGTAATTTCTTATTATCCTATAGAGCCGACGAGATTCATTCAACATCACGTCGACACTTCAAGTTTTGAATATGACCGAGAGTAACTCCACGCCTACCGGAACCTTCAAGATTCTCTATTTCGCCTATGCGAGCTCCCATACGAAGAAGTGCGAAGAATTGCTCCCAGCGCCGATGCAGTTATCAACGCTCTTTGAGACTCTCGACAAAAAGTATCCAAGAATGAAGGAAAGGGTTCTCGAATCTTGCATGGTCACGGTCAACTTGGAGTATGTCGATATGGAAACAAACGATGAGAAGGAATTGAAAGCCGGTGACGAGGTGGCAATTATCCCACCCGTCAGCTCAGGATAACCGCAGAAGTGGATACCTAGGGGGAATACTACCAAACAAACTGGGGGCTGTATATATGATGTAACGGCGGTGGGTTAAAATAAATATCATACCAATGGCCTCTTGGACACTCGTTCTCTCAAACTAAGAAACGCAATGAAACTGAATTGCCCGATTTTCGTGAATTATTTCCTTTGTCCTTTACAATTACATAGGCCTTCCACAGCCAACCCTCCACCAGAAAGCGCTTCAGAGCGATCAACTATCCATAGTAACTTCACGATGCCGGGTTCAAAGCTAGCCACGCAAACCACCCACCGAGCAAACCAATCCCATGGTCCCCTCTCCACGACGCGTCACACAACCCGAGAAACAAGCTTCTACTCAGCCCCAAACCATCACCTAACGCCCTACCAGCGGCCGAAGAAGAAAAAGAAAAGTTCTTATCGCATCCGCCGAAACGGCCACATCAACCACCACACATCCTTTCTTTTTACGCAGCACAGCCTCCCCCTCCCTACCCCTCCCTACGCCACCGAGAGCTCCACCACCAGTCAGCCACCACTCATGATCTCCGATGGGCGTTCACTTCCGTGATCTCAAACGTTACATCGATGCCTTAGACTCCGATCCCGTCAAGAAGTCCGTTTGCAAGAAGCGTGTTTTTTTTGTTTGCTTGGGGTTTCAGGGAGCAGGAAAGAATGTGATCATGAAACATCACTCGGAATATAAATAGATTGCGGGTGGTAATTGGTGGGATGTTTGTTTGGTTAACGAAATAGCCGTTTTGAGGGCGGTTTGTCTGTCGATACCGCGAGGCGAGCACCGCCAGTGCGTGGCGTGGGAAGTCGAAAAGATAAGGCAGCTATGATACAGTAGCGTACAGTACTGGGAGGCCAAGCGAGAGCTCAGGATGTGATTAGAGAGAGATATCACGGCGTCTCACTCGAGTTTTGCTTCAGCTTGAAGCGACCCGTCGAGCCGGGTGGGTGATGACATCGGCCACGGATAAGTGCTCGCTGCCTTGGTGGTGGCCTTACAATGGATTTCGGGTGAGCCACAACTACTGTGCCCAAAGGCGCCCCCGCCGACTCTCATGGCATTGAGCATGACAGACTGCCATAAACTACTGACCTTCACTTCAGTGCTAGGCCGAGCGACCCTGTTGGCTTTACTCTTCGTTACGTATTGCCGTTGCAATAGCCCCCATAGCCACCACGATACCTAAAAACTATGCCCTGAAATAAGAAGGGAAGAAGGGGCCTGGCATTTGGGATATAGTACCTTACTTTGTTTGCATTATACGATCCAAAGAGAATCCCCTTCGCACAGCTCGGATGGGATTTCCTTTTGTAGAGTGGGAGAATTTCAAATAATTTTGTTTCGGCGGGTATTTCGTTCCAAACATGCTGGGTCCCGCCACTTCTGATACGAGGTTTACCTGGGTCTGGAGTTTATTTTATTTGCCCCAGTTTTATCAGGGGGAGGTGGAGGGGGGGCAAGTATCCTTCCGTAGCGCTTGAGGTTGGAGATCTTTTTTTCGCGGTGAGGAGAGCCGGATGTGCTGGAGCGATGGCGCGGTGTGGTATGTTGAAGGGGGGGGGTAGTCTACAGTGCCGGTACTTGGTTGAATGGTTGGTTTGGCATTCTCGCATTGGGCGGTTGGCCAGTCTGTAGTTTTCGCCTGGAGCCAAGAAAAGTTTAAAGTGTCCACGGACAAGGTATCATACAAGACAAGCCATTGCTCGCCATGCACCGGCCAACAAGCAAGCAAAACGGAGGAGGTGGTGGTCGGTGTGCCCTGCCATGACGACTGCCTGCGACGGCATTCTTCTTGGTGGTTGAATCGCTCGCGTTGTTGACGCATTTTTGTGCCTCCCGTAGATCCATGCGCGCAAGCGATCGTGCCAAGACAGCACTGACCAGGCGATCAAAATAGGCGAAACTTTCCTCAAAGCTTACCCAGCCCTCCTCATCCATGGATCCGTAGATCTCTTGACCAATCGGTTGGTCAACCAACCAACTTGCGCCCTTCTCAAAATCATCCGCTTTTCCCCCATGCCGAAATGGGAGAATCGAAATAAAATAACTATTATTATAATAAAATACCCGCTTGTGATCTCCCGGATGGGGAATTTTTTTTTTAACTTTCCATGGTTCGGGGAGATGAGAGAAATTAAGTTGAAACAGGAGGGAGAGAAGTCTTGGCTTTTACTTGACTTCTGGCCGGCTCTTGCTGAGACTATTCATAAAGTAAGCTATCCGGGTGCCCGGGCGCCGAGACACATGTTAACCAATGCCAAGGCTTTTCCTGACACTGCTAGCAAAATCTTCAGAAACAGCCGCCGCGCAGGTTCCTTGTGAAACGTTTGGATGATCATCCCCTTCATCTAGAGTGTTTACTTGTTTGACGACCGTTACTTATTGGCTGATTGGGTTAACTGCCAGTCAAGAATGGGAAGGGGATTGATTGATTTCCTGGGAAGCGCGTGTGGAAACTGTTTTAAACCTTGAATACTTTTTCCCTGGCTTTTAGTTGTTTTCTACCTTTTGCGGCTTAGTTTGAGGGACAGGTCGGGAAAGTAAATTCACCGTAGTTGGCTGGAACTTCCGTTTCATGTAGTACGATACCATTCCCCGACCTATAGAGAGCCCGGCCAATTCTTTCAATGACGAATCTTTGCTGAGCGCTATGTAATCCGTGCCCTCGACCATCTTGCGGTGCGGAATTCTAAGTTGACTTTGACCCGCCGCACGTGGCTGGGGGGAATTTTTTTATTTTGGGGGGAATTCTCAATTGAGGTTGTGGTTGGTCAATCATGCAGCGCGACTTACAAGGTACATCCATCCATCTCTTGTTTCACCAACCACCGACCGGTTAGCTGGCCCGTTCGTTCGTTGATGGGTGTTTCCTACTATTCTTCTCAACATGACAAACTCCCGACAGATGGTGTTTCTAACTAACTTGTCCACTGAGGTTCTGGTTTTGTATGAATCTTCAACCGCCACACAGCTGGCGCCTCATGAGGCTTTGCCCTGTGAATCACACAATGGAACCTCCCCTACTGCTTACCATTCAATCTCAAATCGGTGGATTCGCCTAAAACATCGGAGCCAGCAATAGCTCCTCTTTCTTGCTACGGCCCGGGCCATTCAGGCTTAGCTTCAGGCCATTCTCAAACCTCAATGGGCCTCCGTACGGTCCCGCCTTTTGTTTCCTTGCTATGGAAAGTGATCGACCTGGTTCCATTGTTCTGGGCCCCCATGAATGGAGCTGTGCTGTGCGTGCGTGGCTACCATTGCGCTTGAGATACGTATGGATTGTCTTAGGCTACTTCGTGGTGGTGGTGGAGGTGGTGGTATATAGCAGCATTCTCCAACCCCCCCACCACCACCACCATCTGCACTTCATTACATCTCGCAGCTTCTATCCGCACACACCAGACATCCGGAGTTGAGCTCTTGGCTATTATATTCTTTTCGATTCTTTTTTTGAATACTTCTAAATATTGCTGCCGGAGTCTTTGAAAGCCTTTGGGGTTCCTCTCTTTTTATTTTTTTGACCTTCTGGATACAAGGCTCTCTCTTCACTACCGAACATACACACATACATAAGATACGAAGCCTCAGACCTTTACGAAAAAAAAAAGAACGAATATTACGAAAAGTGGTACTTGCAATTACAATTACGATCGCCTTTTAATCACATACGATAATACAAGATGCATGTTCCTATAAGAAACTCTCTCCAGCTCGCTGGAGTTGCTGTTATGGCACTTATTTCTGGCGTTCATGGGCATAGTTGGGTGTGTATCCGCTTCTTCTGTACCTTATAAAAGAGTTATACTAACAAATGTACTAGATTGATGGCTTGAAGGTGGTATCTGGCACCAATTCTGGTCCTTTTAAAAACACAACTACCATTCAACAGGCCCCACAAGGGCCAGGCCTTGGTTTCATCCGTGCCTATCGTGAGTCCCCCATCCCGCTGTCCACATATCAAGTAGCCAATACTAACGTACCCTCCCAGAGGGCCATGTCGACGCAACGGCAGTGTACCTAATCACTGCCCCAAAACTCGACACCAACATCTGCCGCCCCAGCCAACAGCAAAACCCCACCGCCAACACCGCCCAATTCCCGCGCTTGAGCGCATCCCCGGGAGACTTCATCCAAGGCACCTACCTGGAAAACGGCCACATCTCCAAACCCGACGCTCCCGACGGCACCCCGGGCACAATCTACTGGTTCGGCACCGCCAACGCAAAACCCGACGACACCCTCGCCAACGTCAAGCAGTGGACCGCCGACGGGAAGGGCGGCGACGGCCGCGGAAGACTCCTGGCGAAGCCCAGCAACTTTGACGACGGGACGTGCATCGAACCCAACGACAGTCCCATCGCTAAGCAACGCAAAGCCGCCGGCGGCGGTGGGCCGTGCAAGAGCGTTTTCAAGCTTCCGGAGGATGCAAAGGTGGGATCCACGTTCGCCGTGTACTGGGTTTGGGATTTCAGCAACCATTTCGGCCCCACGAAGAAGGGGCATACCGAGTGGTACACCTCTTGCATGGATATCCAGGTCGTCGCGCCGAAGGCGAAGAGGTTCTTGAATGGGTCGGCGAAGTTTAGAGGGAGATTGTGAGCGGGTTTCTCTTTCTTTTTTTTCGTTTATTGTTCCTCGTTTTTTCCCTTTTAACGCATAGAGTACACACACTTCTGGTATATACTTGATATCCCCGTCCGCCCCCCTCGCTAGACTACCATCTTGAAGAGTTGAGTGGAGTTTTTTTGTATCATCTGCATTTTTTCCTCCCCCCCTCTCTTTGGTTATTATTATTATTATTTTTTGGCATTTTGTACTATTTGATGCGGTGCATCCCCCCCTCTTCCACGGACTCTACGAGCACATGCTATAATTCTCTTTTTGTCTTATTATACATCATACTCCTCCTTATCCCCTAGTTTCTCGTCTGTATTTTTGTTAGCATTTCTCTGCATCATCATGGCGGTGTTTGTGTTTTTATTTTTTGTATTATAACAGATGACATAGATAACCATTGTTATTATTATTAACTTTTGCTTATATCCTATAAATTTGTTTTGACGCTATATCATAGTTTAGAAATAATGCTCTATTGGGGTGGGGTAAAATCACGAATTGGGTTATTTAGTCCTTCCCACTCAGGCCAGTCTGGCATTTTTTGTGGGGGAATGACGTTGTTTTCTCTGCTGCTTCATGAAATATAATTCGGTGGGGGGGTATATAAGGGCAGCCACAACCACCTGCCCCACCCATCCTCTCCTCTACCCGAAAAGTACTCACGATCGTCGGAATTTACGGATTTAAAAGATTTTACATAGGTATACCATATTTTTCTTTCTTTCTTTCAAGCATCACTATATCGCATAATGAGTACTACTCTCCTATCACTCCCCAACGAACTCATATGCCATATAGTTGAGGAGTTCCTCAACAACCCAGCCGACGTTCTCGCCCTGCTACGTGGCAGCAACAAACGCTTGGCACCACTTCTGATAGTCATCCTGAATTCCTTCGCTGTCAGGAAGGAGAATTCGGTGAACGTCACCTTCTGGGCTGCCTACCACAAGCACAGCACCCTTATGAACATGATGGTCAAGAAAGGGAAGGGAATCAAAATTTACCATCCCGACTCCCGGTTCGGAAACCCCCGCCACTGGGCCTTCAATAGTTACGTCATGAGGAACGCACTGGGACTTCGGGTGGTGAAGGGACCCAAGGATAGCTGGAATATGCTCCGGTGGGCGATCTCCTCGCCGCCACGCGTCCGGCTCCAGAGGATAGAGAGGGTTGTGAGTTCCCGAGTGGTCGAGTATGGGGAGGAAGTTTTCTCTTGGGTGAAGTGGGCTGGGTTATTAGGTTCGGATGAAGCGGAGGAAGACCTCCGGGACCGGGCGAATAGTGGGATTCTGGATTTGTTGTTGAGGTACCTGCCGGTGGAAAGGTTGGGTAGGATCTTTGATCGTCTGCACTCTCGTGATGGTGTCCCCCCGATGCTGAAGGCAGCGTGGGCGGGACATGTCCGTGTTGTCGAACTCTTCCTGAAGTATGGTGTCTCCCCCGATTTGGAGTGCGAGTCTTTGGAGTATACAGCTTTGCATTTGGCGGCGTGTCAGGGCAACCTTGGCATGGCTCGTATGCTGTTGGAGTATGGCGCGGATATCGGATGTCATGATAGGAGGATGAGGACGCCGTTGCATCATGCGGTTGCTAAGGAACAGAGGGAGATGGTCGAGTTTTTGGCCCTTGAGGGAGCTCCCTTGGGCGGGCTTGACCAGGAGAGGAACACAATCCTCGCCTTGGCGGTTGATACCGCTGATCAAACGATTGTCGAGATGTTGATTTTGCACGGGGCTGATGTTAACCAACGAGGACATCAGGACTGCCCCTCCTATCAGCCGTTACATGTTGCCGTAGACCGGGGCTATACAAATATCTTTGAAGTTTTGGTGCGTGAGGGAGCTGATATCCAGGCACTATCTGAGAGCGGTACCCCATTGATGATAGCAGCGATGAGGGGCCATAATGAGCTTCTGAGAATGCTTGTCGAAGCCGGTGCCGACCCGTACTTCAAGGACCCCTCGGGTGGCACTTTGATGCACTTTGCAGCCTGGGGCGGCCACGAAAGCACGGTAGTAACACTAACCGAAATAATGGGCAAAGAATGGATCCACACGAAGGATCACAGGGGAAATACGCCAATGCATGTTGCTGCGGGGCGTAGCCATATCCCAGCTGTGAGGGCATTATACCGCTATGGCGCTGACGTTAACGCAGTGAGGAGTGACGGGCGCTCTCCGCTTTCCACCGCTATTAAACGGGGATCCGCAGACACAGTTTTTACTTTACTAGACCTTGGAGCCCGCGCAAAGCCCATGGACATCAAGGGGGCCATGATACGTAGACTCCCAGACGTGACCCGCAGAATCATCCACGAAGTCGGCACAAAGCCCATCCCAAAACCCGCAAGTCGAGAAGCCCTCCAATCAGAGCTCATGTTCGCCGCTGAGTACGGGTTCTACAGCCATGCCAGACTCCTCCTCAGGAGAGACGGTGCCGACCCGACCAGACCTGATGATGACGGCAGAGTGCCACTTCATTGCGCGCTGGAGAATTGTTTCCCCCGCACCGCCAGCGTTCTGCTGCACCACACGGCGCCAGCGGACGTCAACTCCGTTGACGAGAAGGGAAACACACCCCTCCACCTAGCCATTGCCTATGGCCACTCCTGCGCGCTGATCAGAAGATTGCTCTCAAAGGGTGCGGATCCTAATATCTGGAATGACCGTGGATCATCTCCCTTCCACCTTGCCGCGGCCAGCGAACGGGCCATCGCTCTTGTCCCGCTGTTGGCGGAGGAGGCGCCCGGTATTGACGTGAATTCCTATGACAGAAGTGGTAGGACTGCGTTGCATATCATCTTGGAAGAGGCTGGGGAGAAGGATGCGCTTTATGAATATATGACGGCGAGGGAGGCCGGTGTCTGACTTTGAGAGTGTTTTTTAGGGAAGTGAGCATCGGTGATTGCATATATGGTGGTGGTGCCAGTGGTGCCAGTGGAAATCTTTGTATGGCATAGGCTTAGTTACGGGGTAGTTTTTTGCAATTGGGTGAGATGAAGGTATGATACCATAACAAAAATTGAGTCTCTTTTTTTTGATACCATAATAGAAAAAGGACTTTTTAAGAAATCGATAGTGGATCCTGATTAGGCATTAGCTTTCATTCCAATTTATTGTTTCTCTCGTTGTGTTTGTATTATTATAAGGTTGTAGGACAAGATGAGGGAGTTTATACCCATAGTTTATTCCAATAGAATTATCTTCCAAGTTTCTCCAGCTTCGCGTGATCACTCCCAGGTAAAGTTATTCGCTAGAGATGGTGCATATGTCGTGCCCCCCTTCTCCACCTATGATCCCGTATCTGTCCTGAACGGGAAGAGGCAGATTCAGCTCGAACAATCCCAATATAACCCCCCCCCCCCTTCGAAATATGTCATTGAACATTCTTTACAGAGGAACATTGAAACCGAAAACCTCGGAGGTGCTTCCCTCATTCCTTCCTTCCTTGCTAGAGGGTGGGTCACGATTTATCATCACTCTCTAGCACTCACCCGATCCGCATAACACTCACCACCCGCATAGTATGTAATGCCCACGATTCCATACCCTACGTGCTCTTGGAAGGAGGAAAGGGGGGGGAGGGGGACTTCACCCAACGAGACATCCTTTTTTTAAAAAAATAAAAAATAAAAAACAAACAACCCCCCCTTTTAAATCTAGAGGAGGTTTCTTTGATAATATCTTCATCCGCTAACTATGATTTTTCCTCTGCGCTTAGTCTGCCCACCCCCTTCCCGTCTCGTTCAGGGAAGATTTAAACTCAATTACTTTCCCATTTCGTGATCGGGGTCATGACGTGAACATCCCGGTGGAGGGAGGGAGGGAGGGAGGGAATCGTTGCAATAGGAGGTATATTTGCCGGAAGAGTGTAATGCGATGTGCAGAACTTTTAGTATGTGGCTTGGATATACCGCATTATCTGGTTAAACTCGTTTTCACGCCAAGAGGTCAAAAGAAAGTGTGGCGGAATACACGAACTTCTTTGAGAAGAGAGTTTCCTTTAGGGGTAGGATTTTCATAAATATTTACTGTGGAGTTACCTGTGGGGTGACCTTGCCATCTATTTAGAGGAAACAACTAGCCCGGAAGGGTTACTTTGTGAAAAATGCTGACCCACACCTTATTCTGACCTCTTAGCGTGAAAACGAGCTTAACCAGGTAATGCGGTAGTAGGTTCACCCTCCGCCGCAGCTGGTTTTGATCTTCCGGGTAAGGTATTGGTGGTGGAAGTGTGCTTCGAGTACGATTTGACTTCCCAGGGCTGAGTGGAGTGGTGGACGGCGTTGCGTTCGTTTCCCCGGGTGATGGGATGGAGGGTGGGGGTGGGGATCTGATACTTAGTGGTAGTTGGTATTAGGTTTTGGGATGGAAATGTTTTGGGGTTTGGATGGGTTGTCATAAATGGTTAGTTTTTTGTACAGCACATGCATCGGTTTTGGTTTTAACTTGTGTGAGCGAAGGTGCTATACTGGTAGTGTTTGTAAGGTGAGGTGGTGTGGTATGGGGAGTTTGGATTACCTATTCGAATAGAGATGTTCCCCAGAAGTTGTGGCGTTGCACAGTGAAGTCCCCGGGCTCGGTGGATATATAGGTGCTGTACTGTATTGTAGTCACAGATGACAATGATAACCGTTGTTATTATTATTATTATATAAATTTGTTTGACGCTACATCATAGTTTAGAAATAATACCTCTATTGGGGTTAGCGGGGGTAAAATCACGAATTGGGTTATTTAGTCCTTCCCACTCAGGACAGTCTGGCATTTTTTGTGGGGAATGACGTTGTTTTCTCAGCTGCTTCATGAAGTATTATTCGGTGGGGGTATAAAAGGACAGCCACAACCACCTGCCCCACCCATCCTCTCTTTCACCCGAAAATTACACACGATCGTTGGAATTTTACAGATTTTACATAGGTATACCATATATTTTTTTCTTTTTTCAAACATCACTATATTGCATAATGAGTACTACTCTCCTATCACTCCCCAACGAACTCATATGCCATATCGCCGAGGAGTTTCTCGATAACCCGGCCGACGTTCTCGCACTGCTACGTGGCAGCAACAAACGCTTGGCACCACTTCTGATAGTCATCCTGAATTCCTTCGCCGTCAGGAAGGAGAATTCGGTGAATGTC